>Ga0209298_10000929_pt1 | contig 19516 bp, 15 predicted proteins | sample S_140806_EF_Meta_FD_187325 | JGI IMG/M metagenome (GOLD analysis project Ga0209298, IMG submission 187325) | Freshwater microbial communities from Lake Simoncouche, Canada to study carbon cycling - S_140806_EF_MetaG (SPAdes) (version 2) | ecosystem: Environmental > Aquatic > Freshwater > Lake ...
CAGATCATCGAAGTCTCCCACGCCTTCCAGCAGGCCCACGAGCTCGGCATGGCCACCGTCCTCTGGTGCTACACCCGCAACAACGCCTTCAAGACGAAGGAGAAGGACTTCCACGTGTCCGCCGACCTCACCGGCCAGGCCAACCACCTCGGCGTCACCATCTGCGCCGACATCATCAAGCAGAAGCTCCCCGAGAACAACGGCGGCTACCTCGCGATCCAGGCCACGGAATCCTCCTACGGCAAGATCGACAAGCGCATGTACACGGACCTCTCGACCGATCACCCGATCGACCTCACCCGCTACCAGGTCGCCAACTGCTACATGGGCCGCATCGGCCTCATCAACTCCGGCGGCCCCTCGGGCAACAACGACTTCGCCGAAGCCGTCAAGACCGCCGTCATCAACAAGCGCGCCGGCGGCCAGGGTCTCATCTCGGGTCGTAAGGCCTTCCAGCGCCCGATCGAAGAAGGCGCGAAGCTCCTGCACACGATTCAGGACGTCTACCTCACGAAGGAAGTCACGATCGCCTAAGGCGCCCGTCACCTCCCGACCAAAACCCCGGCATCCGCCGGGGTTTTTTGTTGGGTGACGACGCGACGTCACCCAACCAGCGGTTAGCGGCAAGCGGTTGGCGGTTAGGAGAGGCCGCAAAGCAAAGGGAGACCGGAAACCGGAAAGAATGCTGCGGACATAAGATCCCCAGCCAATCATCCGGTCTCCGGTTTCCCTTGGTCTCGTTTAGCTGTCTTTCCCATCCGCCAACCGCTACCACCCTGCCTAATCCTACTTCTCCCTCGCCCCACGCCTCAAGATTCCTCATCGTGCCTCCATGCTCCTCCCCAAAGGCTTCCGCGGATGGCTCGCGAAAGAATCCCAGCTCTGGCAAGAACAAGGCGTCCTGCAGCCCGGCCAGCGCGACCAGATCCTCGCCCGCTATCCGGAGGAAGAAACCGTCGCCGGTCGCATGGCCTTCGTCCTGCGCACCTTTGGCGTGCTCCTGCTGGGTGCGGCGCTCCTCCTCGTCATCGGCCATAACTGGGATGACCTCTCACGCGCAGGCAGGCTGGCGACGGTCATCGCCGGACTCATCGGCCTGCAAGGAGTCGGCCTTTGGTACCTTCATCGCGACTCCCGCCAAGGCACGATACTTGGCGCCCTCGCTGGCTGCATCATGTTCGGGGCCGCGATTGCCCTGACCGGCCAGATCTACCACCTCGATGCGCATAGCCCCGACGCGATCCTGGCCTGGTGCATCGGGACACTGCCCTTCGCCATCCTGCTCGACTCGACCCTACTCTACGTGGGCAGCCTGCTTCTCGCCTGCAGCTGGCTCGGGATGGAGTCATCCCACTCCTTCAACGTCTCCTGGTTCGGGCATGCCTCCGACTCCCGCCCGCTGTTCTTCCTGCTCATCGCGCCTTCTGCGGTCGCCGCCTATCGCCGCTTCCGTCCGCTCCTCGCCGGCGCTGTCGCCTGGTCGCTGGTGGCCGCCTGGATCTCCCGCGACCTGAGCGCTCAATACATGACGCTTCCGCTCATCATCGCCTCGTTGCACGCGATCGGCGATGCCCGCGCCCGCGGCTGGCGCTTCATCGGCGGGGTCGGCGTAACTATCGCCACGATCGCAATCGGCGAGATCCGCGACCCGATGAAGAGCCACCTCTTCCACACCGACAGCCTCGCCTGCTGGCTCATCCTCGGAGCCGCGGCAGTGGCGCTCATCCTGGCCATCCGCTCCCGCCAATTCCTCCGCATCTGGCCCGCCGGCATCGCGCTGGCGATCTTGCTCGTCGGCCTCGGGCATGAGCTGCTCGGCAAAGGGCACGATGTCTTCCAGGTGCTGACGATCTCCACGGGCAACGTCTGCACGATTCTCCTCTCCATCTGGCTCATCCGCCTCGGGCTCACCGAAGGGCGCCTCCGCCCTTACGTCTACGGCTCACTGGTCTTCCTGACCTGGCTGATCGTCCGCTATGTCGACATCAGTCCCGATGTCGGGATGCTCACGATGGCAGGGTTCTTCGCCCTCCTCGGCGTCATCCTCTTCGTCCTGGCCCGCGTCTGGAAGACGCAGCGCGAGCCACATCAACTTGAAGTGAGCCCGGACTATCGCCCGGCCTGGCTTGAGGCGGCCATCGCCATCATCACGCCCCACCGACGCTCCCTGCTCTGGACCGCGGTGGTGCTCCAGGTCGCGACGATCGGCGGGATGGTCTGGCGTCATCATCAACCCAGCGACGCCGGCGAGCGCATCGTGCTCCGCTGCCGCCCGGTCGACCCGCGCGACCTCCTGAAAGGCGAGTACGTCATCCTTAACTACGACTTCAGCACCGCCACCGAAGCGCAACAACGCGCGCTGATTGCCGAATATAAGAAATTGCACCCGGACACCAAGACCGTCGGCGCGGATTTCCAGCTCGGGAATCTTCCTGCCGACCTCGCCGTTTACGTCCCGCTCACACGTCTGGCCGATGGCACGGGAGTGGCCGAAGGACCGACGTTCATCCGACCGAGCCAAGGTCTCTACCTCCAGGGCCTTACCCGCTACCGGCAGCTCCGCTTCGGCATCGAGGCCTTTTACGTGAAGGAAGGCGACGGCAGGAAATGGGAAGCGTTGGCGCGCAAAGGCGAGCTCGCGGCGGAGATCGGGGTCCTGCCCGATGGACGCGCGGGGCTTATCTCCCTCAAGGCCATGCCGAAAGCCGGCGCGACTCCCCCGCCTCGCTAAGCGGCAAGGCAATCCGCGATCAAAGTCTTATAAAAAAGGCCCGGTCCTCGCGCGAAGACCGGGCCTTTGATTTCATAGCGCCAAGCTTACTTCGTCGGGATGAGGTCGGCTTCCGTGAGCATGGGCTTGCCGACTTCGCCGCGCAGCGCCTTGACCTGCGCCGGCGTGACGGCCGGGGCGGAGTTGCCGAAGCTGTTGCGGATATAGGTCAGGACGGCGGCGATCTGCTCGTCGGTCTGCTGCGCCTGGGGCGGCATGGGCACGGGAAGCGTGTAAGCCTTGCCGGACACGGTCAGCGGACCGTTCAGGCCGCGGAGCTGGATGCGGATCAGGTTCTCAGCCGGACCGTTCACCCAATTGGACTTGGCCAGCGGGGGCGCGATGACGGTGCCTTCGGCGCTCGGACCGTGGCAGGCCATGCAAAGCATGAAGCCCTGCTTGCCCAGCTCCATGACGGCCGGGTCCACGTTCGCGACCGAGGCGGCAGCAACGGGCTTGATGGTTGCGATGTCCAGCGGCTTGGGATCAGCGACCTTGGCCTTCTTGGGCGCTTTATCGAGGGTCGCGAGCCAGGCGACGAGGTCGCGCACCTCATTGAGGGTCAGGACGGCATCCAATGCGGGCATCCCGGAAACCGGCGTGGACATCGATTTGATATCTTTGCGGGCCACGCGCCAGCGATTCCCAGCGACATCGACGTCGACGTGTCCCTTCTCTTCCTTGATCAGGGTGCCCACCAGCGCGCCGCCATTGGCGAGCTCGAGGTTCACGGTACCGTAACCGGCGACGATGACGGCGCCGGAGTTCACGACGGATTCGAGGAGATAACGGCGTTCGCCGCGTTTGGCGATGCCGGCGAGGTTCGGGCCGGCTTCGCCGCCGGCCGCATGGGAGTCATCCGAAGCGCGGTGACAACGCAGACACTGGCCAGCCGGCAAGGCGGTGAAGAGCGCGAAGCCGTTCTTGGCGTCGCCGCCTTCCAGCGCAGGCATCCACTTGGCGAGCTTATCAGAGCCGCTCGCGATGGACTTCTGAGCGGCAGCAAGAGCCTCCTTGACGGAAGGCTCGGAGCGCTGCGCGGCGGCTTCGAGCAGCTCGATCGCGGCGGGCGAAACGCCCTTGTCCTTTTCAAGCACCTTGAGGTTCTCGACAAAGAGCGCGTCGACGCCGGCCGCCGGCAGCTTGGCGAGAGCCTTCCACGCGCCCTGACGACGAACGGAGGAACCGGCGGCGGCGGACTTGGAGAGCTCCACGAGGCCCTGCGCCGGATTCAGATGAGCGAGCGCGCCGATGGCCACCATGGCGACTTCGTCCTGCGAGTCCTTGGCATACTTGCCGGCGACCTCGGCGAGATCGGCGGGCTTACGCTCGAACCAGAGCTCAAGGGCCTTGGCACGCGCGGAACCGCTCAGCTTGGCGTTGGCGACCAAGCCGGAGAGCAGTTCGTTGGAGAGCGAAGCGACCTCGAGTTTGTACTGTTCGACGAGTTCAAGCGAAGCACGGAGGATATCCGAGTCGCCTTTGAGCAAGGTCGGCAGAGCGGCGCTCAGGCTGACGCGGAGCTCCTTGGCATCGCGCGGCGCGAGCGGAGCCCAATGGCCGGTCGACTGGTCGACGGGATAGGGGTTCGCCCACTGGGCGAGGAGGCGCAGGGCTTCGGCGCGAGCCTCGGCGGGGAGCTTCTCGTTGGCGGCGATGGCGACCACGCGGGCGGCATTGACCTCTCCGCCGAGACGGAAGGCGCTGTGCGTCAGACGGCGGAGCATGAACACCGTCCACTCGCGGGAGCCCAAGTCATCGATGAGCGCGGCAACGGCGGGACGGCCGGCCTCGAAGCCGAGGTCATGGATCGCGCGGATAGCCTCGTCGGCGACGATCGTCGACTTGTCCTTCACGAAGCGGGAAGCGGAGGCATCCGACCGGCGACGCAGCGCGATGACGGCCGCGAGTCGCACGGAGGCGTTGTCATCCTTGGCGACGGCGTCGAAGGACTCGGCCGTCTTGCACAGGTGATCGATGGCGAAGGAACCGGCGTGCCGGATGATCGGATCGGCGTCGGCGTTTTCCTTGAGCATTGCGAGGACTTCAGGGAGATGCTTGTCGGCTCCGAGGCGGGCGGCGGCGATGGCGGCAAAGGAACGGACACGGAGCGAAGGATCGAGGATCAACTTGCCCAGCGGGAGGTCGTTACCCTTGAGCGGGGATTCCTCGAGCGCACGCACGGCCTGGGAGCGGACTTCCGCATCGGCGTCGGCCAGCAACGGCACGAGGCGCTGCGCCGCGGCGGTACGATCGGCCAGGGGGGCGACGGGTGTGTGCTTGCCGCTGAAGGCTTCGCCGGGGGCGATCGCCGCACCACGGCGGGCCAGGATGCCAAGGCCCCATATGCCGTGCAGGCGCTCAAGGCGGTTAGCGGACTTGATGGCGGCTTCAAAAAGGTCAGCGGCGTCCGGACGACGGGTCAGCTCGATCTGGGCGCGCAGACGGACGCGCTGATCGCCATGGGCGAGAAGTTTGGCGAGCTCGGCGGAAGACTGCTTCGTGAAGCCGCCTTTGATGAGGCCGGCGACGGTCGCGGCGACCTCCGGCTTCATCATCTTGTTGGCTTCGAGGGTCACGAGACGACCCGCGTCATGGGATTCCCAGCCCGTGATGAAGTCGGAGACGACGAGGCGACCCTTCCAGTCGTATTCGACGTCGGTCGCGGCGACACCCCAGAGCAGCTGATGCGATTCGGTCATCTTCATGCCCGCGCCCGCAGGCTCCATCTTGAAGGACCAGATACCGGAAGCGCCCGCCGAACCGCGGTAGTCGCAGATCAGGAAGTGCTGGGCTTCGGCTTCGAGGAAGCCGGCACCAGGATGATAGGTCAGGCCGGAAGGGCCGGAAGAGATATAAGCCGCCGGCGGAATGATGAACGCGGGCTGAGCGGAATTCTGGAGCTCCCAGACCTTCTCGGTCATCCAGCGGGAAAGCGGACGCTGCTCGAGGCCGATCGAGCGATGGAAGGTGTGCATGGCCTGGTGCTCCATCTCCCAGCCGGAATCGGCGCCTTCTACGACATACACCACGCGCGCGGCATCGCCTTGGTCGGAGTTGTTATCGACGGAGAAGCCGTTGCCGAACTCGTCGAAGGCGATCTCCTTCGGGTTGCGCAGGCCGAAGTGGACGACCTCGAAGTTCGTGCCGTCGGGTTCAAAGCGGAAGACCGCGCCACGGTTATGGGAATCGTATTTCTTGCCTTCCTTGGTGGTCAGGTTGAAACCGCGGTCGCCGATCGTACCCCAGACGCGGCCGTCCGGACCGATGGCGAATCCGTTCATGTCATGGCCGGAAAGCGAGACGCGCACGCCGAAGCCTTCCTCGATGACCTTCCGCTGGGCGGCGACGCCGTCATTCTTGGCGTCTTGCAGCATCCAGAGCTTAGGGATGCAGGCGAAATAGACGTTGTCATCCCACGCCATCACCCCGGCGCCCGTGCCGTCGAGGACGTCGTTGAACTTATCTCCGAAGATCTTCTGGGTGGTGAAGGTGCCGTCGGCCTGTTCGCCACCGACATAACGGATGATCTCGGACTTGGCGGTCATCCATTCGTGGGAGCGCTTGGCATCCCATTTCTTGTGCAACGCGAGACGGTCGGCGGTGGTCACCGCGGCGAGGTCGTCATGATACCAGAAGAGGTTGCTGCGGTCGTCCTCGACGCCGAAGCGGAAGCGATGGGTCTCGGCCACGTAGACGCTGCCATCGTTGCCGAAGGAGAGCGCGGTGGGGGAAGTGATGCCGGTGACCTTATGGTCGGCGGAGACCTTAAAGGTGGCGCCGGGGACGAGCGCGGCGCTACCTTCGCCGGCCACACGCACGAGGCTGGCGTCGGCCTTGGGCTTGGGACGGCCGCCCTTGACGAAGTTCGGCTTAGCGTCGGTTGAGAAGACGAAGTGGTCAGCGGCGATGAACCCCCAGGCACCGACCTCTTCGTCCACGATGCGGATCACGGCGGTCTTGCCCTTGAACTCGGCGACATCCCAGACGGTCTCGCGCAGGGTCAGATCATTGGCACCGGTGGCTTCGCGGACGACCTTGCCGCCGATGACGAGCTGGACGGCGGTCTTGCCGGCATGATTGCCACCGGCGACCAGGAAACCGACGAAAGGATGCGTGAGCTTGAGCGCAGGCGAAGTCAGGGTGCCGGTGGCGGCATCGCCGCGAAGGCCGGAACAGACGAGCGCGTTGCCCCCATAATTACGGAACTCGCCGTTGACGCCGTCCACCTTGCCGGCGATCGGCGCCAGGCCGAAGCCAGTGCCAGTAGCCTGCCAGCTATCGAACCCGTCGCCTTCGAAGGCTTCGAGGACCTTGGTGTCAGCCTGCAAAGCGGCGGCGCCAAGGCAAAGGGTGAAGGTAGCAAACAGGGATGACTTCATGGCGGAAAGAGGGGTACACCCCAGAAAAGGAGTTGTTCCCCCGAGGTCGAGCGTCCCTTCCAAAAACTTCCGTTTAACCTCTGACGCCGTGCAAGACTTGGAACTTCGCCCCGAAATGCGCAGGGTGCGTCAAGGCGCGTAGGCGTCCGGTGGCCTCATGGTCGCCCGACGTCGCAATCCGCTCCATCTCCCCACCGGCATATTTGACGAAAAAGGCCTCCTGGCGGTCTAGCCCGACATTCCGAAAACCCGCCGCGCGCAAGACTGGCTCGATCCGATCCCAGAGCACGTGACACGTCAGGTCTTGCGAGCCGAGGTTCTCCAGGATGGCCCCCGAAAGCTGGTGGCTCCGATACGCGCGGGCGGTACCCGCAGGCGACGACTCGAGGCACTGGGCGATGGTCTTGCCGTAATCGAGCAAGATGACGGCGCCGGACCATCCGCCCGACAATAACCCGGCGAGCAGCTGTTCCGCGGCCAAAGGCGCGTCGATGATCCAACCTTCGTCGGCGGGCGGTAGTGAGCGCACGAATTCCGCGGCGAGCGGCGTGGAATAGTCGCCTAACGGTTCCACGGTAAGTTCGGCGCCATCGACCCGCACGCCCAGTTCACGCCAAAGGCCACCCTGAAGGACGAAACGATGGAAGGGCTGCGCATCGAGCAGTTCGTTCGCGACCAGCACGCTACGAGCGGGGAAATCCGGGGCGGATCCGAAACGGAAGGTACGGAGCTCGGCGAACTGCGAGGCGACACCGGCGTAATGGCCTTGGCCAGGCTCAGCGCCCACCTCGACGAGCGTGTGCGCCTTCAGGTCGCCGATCAGCGACTTTGCCGCACCGGCGATCAGCTGGCCGAACATCGACCCCAGAGCCGCCGCGGTGGTGAAATCGGTCCCGGCGGACTTGCCGACACGCGTGCGTTCAGAAGCATAATAGCCGAGCCCGGGCGCATAAAGCGCCGCCTCGACCAGGCGTGCGAACGAGACCACGCCTCCGCGCGCCTCGCGGCGAAGCAAGGCGACGATGGCGTCATGTCGGGCCGCAGGCTCCACGGGAGAAGCGTTATGCGGTCTTTTCCGCTCCGCCAGACGAATCGGGATTGAGCCGACCTCCGAATTGGCCTGACTGGCGGCAGATGATCCTCGCGATCGAAAGTTCCTGCGATGAATCGGCCCTGGCGCTCTTCGACCCGGCCCGCGGAATCGTGCGCGAACTGATCAGCTCGCAGGCGGCGGAACACGAGAAATACGGGGGCGTAGTCCCCGAACTGGCCAGCCGTATGCACCTCTCCGCCCTCCCCCTCCTGCTGGCGGATTTCCACCCCGAGCTGACGCAGGCCAAGACGATTGCGGTCACCCGCGGCCCGGGCCTTCTCCCCTGCCTGTCGATGGGCGTCACCCTCGCCCGTTCGCTCGCGCTCGCCCGCGACCTCCCGATCGTCGGCGTGAACCACCTGCGCGCCCACGTGCATTCGCCATTCATCGCCGTGCACGCGAAGGATCCGGCCGGCTTCGCCGCCGCCCGCGTCGCGCTGCTCCCGCACCTCGCCATCGTGGTCTCGGGCGGCAATACGCTGCTGGTGAAACTGGATCAACAGCTACGCCTCACGGTCGTCGCCCGCACGGTCGACGACGCCGCCGGCGAAGCCTTCGACAAAGGCGCGAAGCTGCTCGGCTTGCCCTACCCCGGCGGCGCGCTCATCGAGCAACAGGCGCTGCTAGGCGACGCCAAGAAATATCCGTTCCCGCGCGGCATCCCGGAGAAGGCGGACCTGCGCATGAGCTTCTCGGGCCTGAAGACGGCCCTGCGCTACCAGTTAGAAAAGATGTCGGACGACCAGCTCACCAGCGAGATGCCTGATCTTTGCGCCGGCTATCAGCATGCGATCATCGAGCAGCTGGCGTCGAAGACCGGCGCGGCGCTCGACCTTTCTGCTTATAATTCGGTGGGGCTTTCCGGAGGCGTCGCCAACAACCGGACGCTTCGCACGCGCCTGGCGCAGGTCGCCCAGCAACGCAGCCTGCCTCTGCTGGTGGCCGAGCCTAAACACTGTGGCGACAACGCCGGCATGATCGCCTTCGCGGCCTGGGCGGATAGCGGCCTGCCCGTCGGCGCCGCGGCCGTGCCGGCGGCGAGCCTGACGGTCGATCAGGTCTAAGCGGACTGCTTCACGAGCTCGGTGAACGCGCGGAACTGCGGGTGCGTCGCGTCACCGATCATCGCGTAGAAGACCGTCTCGGTCGGCAAGATGTGCGCGCCCGCAGACCGTAAGGACTCGAGGCAGGCTCGGCCGTCTTCGGAGCGGCGGCCGGTCACGGCATCGCAGAGGATCGTGACGCCCATGCCTTGCCGCAGGGCGTCCATGGCGGTCTGGTAAATGCAGACCGGGATTTCCAAGCCGCAGATGAGCAACTGGCTGACCTGCAGCTTGCCGAACGCTTCGACCAATCCAGGCGCTCCGAAGGCGGAGAAGGCCGTCTTACCGAAGACGGCCCGACCTTCGCCGGCGGCCAGCAGCAGGTCCGGATGGGTGGGGCCAAGCTTGGCCGGGACCTGTTCAGTGAAGAGCACGGGTACACCCATCAGTTTGGCTGCCGAGGCGGCCAAGAGGCAGCGCCGGAAGCAACCCTCTCCGTCTGGCATGGCCTTCAGGAAGGTCGGCTGGACGTCGACCACGAGCAAAGCGACGCCGGCGGCGGGGATTTCGGACATGCCCCCGAGACTGCCCCGGACAGCCAATAAGTCAGGCGCAAACCACCTTGAATGGGGTTGCCCGCCCTGCCCCACACGACTTCTCTTATCCGTCATGGACTGGCAGGTTAAACCCATCGCGCGCATCTGCGCCGCTTCCGGCAAGGAACTCCACGTCGGCGACCTCGTGACGTGCGTCGTCTACAAGCCCGTCGGCGGCAACATCGAGCGTCTCGACGTGCTCCGCGACCACGCGGCCTCGTTCAAGCCCGATGGCATCCTCCTCGGTCGCTGGACCCGTGAGGTCAAGGAACGTGGCGAAGAAGAACAGGCCCATCGCGCCCAACTCCTCGCCTCCCGTGAAGAGTTCTTCCTCTCGCTCTACGAAGACGAGTCCGACCCGTCCGGCGACAAGGGCGTGCTCAAGCACATCCTGGCGATGCTCCTGGAGCGCAAGCGCATCATCAAGCAGGTCGGCGTCGCCGACAAAGGCCTGATGACGTACGTCCACGCCGCCAGCAAGCAGACCTACCTCGTCCCGGTGCTGGACCTGCAGCCCGCCCACATCCTGCAGGTCGGAGCCTCGCTCGACCTGCTCGTCGGCTGACCTTTCATGACCTCCTTCCGCTTCGCCGCCGCCCTCAGCGCCCTGCTCCTCGCCGGCTGCACCAACGGAGATATCCCCGAGGAGATCGCATCGATTTTCGTCGAAGCCTCTCCTTCCGTCGGAGGATCGATGAGCAACGAGGTGCGTCTCCCCGTGAGCGGCCTGTCGATCCGCGTCATGACCCGTGCGCTCGTGCCGGCCGAAGAAATCCTCGGCACCCAGCCGATCACGAGCGGCGACCCCGACCTGCGTCAGGAATTCCTGCTGGTGCAGCTGGATCGCAAATCCGCCGTCGACGTGATGAACTACACCAACGAGGCCATCGGCCGCCACTTCGTGCTGGTGATCAACGACACGGCGGTGGGCATCATGCCGATCGACCAGCAGATCACCGACGGCAACCTGATGTTCCACGTCGAAAAGAAAGGCCTCTCCAACACCGAAGCGGTGATGGACGTGAGCCGTCGCCTGAACATCTCGGCGCTGAAGATCCGCAAGCTCAAGGAATCCGAACGCAAGTGAGCCTGCGGAGCAGCCTCGCCGTCCTCTCCCTCGTCTGCCTCACGGCGCTTCCGCTGCCCGCGACGGACATCGTCTGGCCGACCTCCTTGGACCGGGCCTCGATCCGGAGCCCGGAAGACTACCTCCAGCCCACGGTTTCCGGACGTCTCGAATCGGCGACGTTTGGCATGGTCCGGGAAGACGGGAAACGCTTCCACGAGGGCGTCGACATCCGTCCGGCGGCGAGCAACGCCGACGGCGAAGCGCTCGACCTGGTGCTGGCCGCGATGGACGGACAGGTCGCCTACCTGAATCCTAACGTCAACGGCCCCTACGGAAAGTATGTCGTCCTCTTCCACGCCAACGCGGAAATCCCCGTCTACACGCTCTACGCCCATCTGGCGAAGATCGAGCCGTCGCTTAGAGTCGGCGCCAACGTGTCGCGCGGACGCGCGATCGGCCTGATGGGTCACACTTCCTCCGGCGCGACTCCCATCACCAAAGAACGAGCACACCTGCACTTCGAAATTGGGCTCATCCTTTCGACGGGCTTCAACCTCTGGTATGCCGCCCAGCCTGAGAATAAGCAAAGCGCCAACCAGCACGGTCTGTATAACGGACAGAATCTCATCGGCATGGACCCGCTTCCGGTCCTCGGTCGGGCGAAGGTCGACATCCTCGCCTTGGTGCGCAACCAACCTACCGCCCTCACGGTCTCCCTGCGCACGACCAAGACGCCGGATTTCGTGAAGCGCTACCCCGCCCTTGTGCGCGGCGATGCCTCGCGCGCCGCCGGCTGGTACGTCGAGTTCTCCTGGCAAGGCATGCCGGTCCGTTGGACCGCCCTCGATGCCGCCAGCCCCCAGCTCCCGGCCACGCGCTGGCGACTCCTCGAGATCGACCAAGGCCAGCGGGCGCGCCTGATCCAACGCAAGATGCTCGGAGCCGACGGTCGCACCGCGGGCGAACTGCTCTCGCAGAACGTCGAGATCCTGCTCTCGGCCACCCGCTGATATCACTGCTTCGCAGCAGTTCCCATTCCTGGCACCCGCCACCCGGGGCCGCCACCTGCCACCCGTGTCTTTGTCAGCCCTTCAATTCAGCCCCGGATTATCCGGCGAATCCGCTTCGAGCCGCAGGTCCGGCCGATGGCGTTCGAGCAACTTCTTCCATAGCTCCACGCCTTCGAACTCAAGGCAGAGCGTATCGAACGGGCAGACGACCCAGGCGTTCATCTTCAGTTCGTTTTCGAGCTGTCCGGGCGACCAGCCTGCGTAGCCGATATAGGCCGCCAGCCGGAAACGGCCGTCCTTGGCCAGCTGCGCAGCGTCTTCTTGACCGAGACCGAAGCGTACCTCGGGTTCGCCTTTGGCAGGGAAAAACCATCCTCCGAACGCCAGGCGATCGGTCGCGACCGGTCCGCCCTCGAACAAAGGCACGTCATCCAGCGGCTTCAGGGCGGCCGTGGATTCGATCTGACCGAGCACGCGGCCGAGCGGGCGATTCACGATGACGCCGAGCGCTCCTTCGGCGGTGGCATGCGTATGCAGCAGCACGACGGTCTCCCGGAAATGGTCGTCGCGCAGCTGGGGATGCGAGACCAGCAATCGCCCCGCCAGCGACTGCGGAGCGTCGGCCATCAGCGTTCGAGGCGCGCGACCTTCACGCCGGCCTGATGGAACATCTCCGACACGAGCGGGTCATTCTTATAGTCGTGGCGGTAACGGACCTCGGTGATGCCGGCGGCGGCGAGGATCTTCGCGCAGTTCACGCACGGGAAATGGGTGACGTAGCAGATCGTTCCCTGCAGCGAGACGCCGCGCTTGGCGGCATCGGCGACGGCGTTCTGCTCGGCATGCACGGTCGCGAGCTCGTGGCCGTCGCGGACATGGGAGTCATGCGGGGCGCCGGGCAGGAAGCCGTTGTAGCCGGCGGCGACGAGGCGGTTCGGGTGCTTCCCGGTCGAGACGATGATGCAGCCGACATGCAGGCGCTCGCAGCTGGAACGCGAACTGACCAGCACGGCGGTGGCCATGAAGTACTCGTCCCATGACGGGCGAGCGCCCCCGTTGACGAGGGCTTCGAGCTGTTCGGCGAGGGACTTAGGCTGACTCATCGCATCCACAGGCTGCCAGCCGGGACCCATCCGAGGCAAGTGGCAGTTACGCACAGGATGGTTGCCAAGAGCATCAGGCCGGCCGCCCGACCCAGAAACGGCAGGAAATCGGCGGGCTGGGTGGCCTTACGGAAGGCGAGGTGCTGCCAGACAGCCAAGGGCAGCAAGGCCATAGGTGCCCAGCCGAAGACATGGCCGAGACAAGCCAGACCGAAGATTGAATTGAAGCCGTGGAGATTGCGCGCGAAGCCGCGTCCAAAACGCACGACGGTGGTGCGCTTGCCGACGGTCAGGTCGGTCTCGAAGTCGCGTGCGTTGTTCGCGACGAGGATATTATCAGCCAGCAAGCCGAGGCCGAGGCCGGCGAGGAGCGCCGAGATCCAGGGCATGGCGACGGGAGCCCCTTGACTGAGGGCCCAAGCCGTCAGCACGGTAGCCTGCACGCCGAAACAACCGATGACGAAGACATCGCCCAGACCACGATAGGCCAACGGAAACGGTCCGAGCGTATAGGCCAACGCGCAAGCGATCGCGAGGAGACCGGCCAGCAGCAGCCATGGCGAAAGCGCTGCGACGGGAGCGCCTAGGACCAACGCAAGTCCGCACGCAATCCAGATGCCGCGGCGCATGGCGTTGGGCATGATATCGCCGACCGAGACCGCACGGCGCGGGCCGACGCGCGCGGCGGTATCCGCACCGCGCAACGAATCGCCTAGGTCGTTGGCGAAATTACAGGCAACCTGCACGCAGAGCGCGAAGCCAAGGCAGCTCAGCAAGAGGAACGGCCGATTGCCGCGCATGAGCGGCACGCCCCCGGATGCGAAGCTGACCGCCCCGCCGAGCGCGACGGGCGCGACGGCCGCCACCAAGGTCTTGGGCCGGCTGGCGTCGATCCATGCGCGGAAGGTCGTCATGCTGAATCGAAGTTGGCAGAGCCGGAACGGACGGAAACAAAAAAGCCCCGCAGGGCGGGGCTTTTTCGAGAGACCGCAAACGGCTTACTGCTGCTGGCAGGCAGTAGCACCAGTCGGCACGGACTTGGACTTGGTCCAGTCAGGCGTGGCGGTACCGTCGGTCATAGTGAAGTAATTCTGGCCGGTGGTCGTCGTGTCGGTGACCCAAGAGACGTGGCCGTCGCCGTAGACGATGTGTCCACCTTCCGAACCCCAGCAGGAGCCCGTGTTGTTGCCGTCCGCAGCCGGCCACTTACCGTCGGCGGACTGCAGGCCACGGGACCAGGCGAGGGGTACGGCGACGGAGCCGACGAGACCGGAAGACGTGCCGGTGTAGACCGTCCAAGAGGTGCCGGTGCCACCGGTGATCGCGGTCGTGAAGGCTGGGTCGACGATGTAGGCTGTTCCGCTCGTCTTGATCACGTTCTTGGGCATGATCGCGATCTGGTTCTTCTCGAGCATCGCATCCCCGTCGACGAACCAGATTTCACCCGAGTCGAGCGCCGCGCCGATCGCGAGATTAGCGGCGTACTCCGAGACCTTGGCGGCGACGTTGCCACCCGAAGTCCAGGTGCCGGTCTTGGTCATCACGCGACCGCCTTGGGCCCAGTTCATGTAGCCCTGGCCGATGGAGCGCAGCTTGTTCAGGGCGCTGTTCTTCTTGGCGGAGCGCATCACGCCCTGGACGCCCGGGAAGAGCACGGCGGCCAGGATGCCGATGATCGCGATCACCGTCAGGAGTTCGATGAGCGTGAAACCTTTACGGTTACGGGGGGAGAGGTTCATGGGGTTGTCTTATGGAAAATATTCCCTCCCGATTCATACGCAAGACACATGTTGAGAGCAGGTGGTCTGCGTCCGTGACAAACAAAAAGCCCCGCTAGGCGGGGCTTTTTCGAGAGACCGCAAACGGCTTACTGCTGCTGGCAGGCAGTAGCACCAGTCGGCACGGACTTGGACTTGGTCCAGTCAGGCGTGGCGGTACCGTCGGTCATAGTGAAGTAATTCTGGCCGGTGGTCGTCGTGTCGGTGACCCAAGAGACGTGGCCGTCGCCGTAGACGATGTGTCCACCTTCCGAACCCCAGCAGGAGCCCGTGTTGTTGCCGTCCGCAGCCGGCCACTTACCGTCGGCGGACTGCAGGCCACGGGACCAGGCGAGGGGTACGGCGACGGAGCCGACGAGACCGGAAGACGTGCCGGTGTAGACCGTCCAAGAGGTGCCGGTGCCACCGGTGATCGCGGTCGTGAAGGCTGGGTCGACGATGTAGGCTGTTCCGCTCGTCTTGATCACGTTCTTGGGCATGATCGCGATCTGGTTCTTCTCGAGCATCGCATCCCCGTCGACGAACCAGATTTCACCCGAGTCGAGCGCCGCGCCGATCGCGAGATTAGCGGCGTACTCCGAGACCTTGGCGGCGACGTTGCCACCCGAAGTCCAGGTGCCGGTCTTGGTCATCACGCGACCGCCTTGGGCCCAGTTCATGTAGCCCTGGCCGATGGAGCGCAGCTTGTTCAGGGCGCTGTTCTTCTTGGCGGAGCGCATCACGCCCTGGACGCCTGGGAAGAGCACGGCGGCCAGGATGCCGATGATCGCGATCACCGTCAGGAGCTCGATGAGCGTGAAGCCTTTACGGTTACGAGGGGAGGTATTCATAGATTTGGTGGGGTATAATTGAGATTATTAGGTTTTGTTCCGTTGGAAAGGGAAAAAGTGCTTTTTAAGATTAATAAGGGAGGGGGAAACGGCCGGTCAAGGAGGCCACGATGCCCTGCGCCTGTTCGATTTTGGCAGGATTCTGGGGGTCCGACAGGACGATGGAGATAGCTTGGGCGATTTCCTTCATTTCGGACTCCTTCATGCCACGGGAAGTCACCGCCGGGGTGCCGACGCGGATACCGCTGGCCTGGAAGGGACTGCGGGTCTCGTCCGGCACGGTGTTCTTATTAGTGGTGATATGCGCGGCGTCGAGGGCAAGCTGGGCATCCTTGCCGGAGACGTTCGGATGGCTCTTACGGAGATCGAGGAGGCTGAGGTGGTTGTCGGTGCCGCCGCTGATCAGGCCGAAGCCGAGCTTCACGAGTTCGTCGGCGAGGGCGCGGGAATTGGCGACGACCTGCTGGGCGTATTCCTTGAACTCAGGGGTGGCGCACTGCGCGAAGCAGACGGCCTTGGCGGCGATGACGTGCTCGAGCGGGCCACCCTGAGCACCGGGGAAGACGGAGGAGTCGATAGCCTTGGCGTGCTCGGCCTTGCAGAGGATCAGGCCGCCACGCGGACCACGCAGGGTCTTGTGCGTGGTGGTGGTCACGAAGTCGGCGTAAGGCACAGGCGACGGATGCACGCCCGCGGCGACGAGGCCGGCGATGTGCGCGATGTCGGCGAGCAGCAACGCGCCGTTCTCCTTGGCGATCTTGCCGAAACGGGCGAAGTCGATCTCGCGGGCGTAGGCGGACGCGCCGACGGTGATCATCTTGGGCTTCTCGCGCTTGGCCATCTCCTCGACTTCGTCGTAGTTGATGCGGCCGTCGGCGCCGACGCCGTAATGGATAGCGGTGTAGAGCTTGCCGGAGAAGTTCGCGGCGTTGCCGTGCGTGAGGTGGCCGCCATGCGACAGGTTCATGGTCAGGATCTTGTCACCAGGCTTGATGCTTGCGAAGTAGACGGCGGCGTTGGCCTGGCTGCCGGAGTGCGGCTGGACGTTGGCGTGGTCGGCGCCGAAGAGGGACTTCGCGCGGTCGATGGCCAGCTGCTCGATCTGGTCGACGTTCTCACAGCCGCCGTACCAGCGCTTACCAGGATAACCTTCGGCGTACTTATTGGTCAGGATGCTGCCCTGGGCTTCCATGATGGCAGGAAGCGTGAAATTCTCGGAGGCGATCAGCTCGATGTGCGTCTGCTGACGCTTCAGTTCGGCCTTGATCAGGCGGTCGATCTCCGGGTCAAGCTGGGCGAGAGGGATGCGGCGAATAGCGGTCATGGGTGGAATAGGGAAAGGGCAAATCGTGCAAGGAAGCGTGGCAACGGCAAATCGACGGGGTTATCAACATGAGGACTCCATCTTGTCCACGCGACGGGTATGGCGGCCGGCCTCGAATTCGGCGGCCAGGAAGGCCTCGACGCACGCCAGAGCGGTCGGGAGGTCGACATACTTGGCCCCGAAGCACAGGACGTTGGCGTCGTTGTGACGGCGGCTCAGGCCCGCGGCGTCGGCGCTCTGGACGAGGGCCGCGCGGATGCCACGCACCTTGTTGGCGGCGATGGAGATACCGATGCCGGTCGTGCAGACGAGGATGCCGAACTTGGCGAGCCCCCCGACGACGTCCGCGCCCACGGCATGGGCGTAATCCGGATAATCGCAGGAAGCTTCGGTCTCGGTGCCGCGGTCGAGGATGACATGGCCCTTCGCCTTCAGCGCTTCGATCAGACCGCGGCGCAAGGCGAGTCCGCCGTGATCACTGCCGAAGGAAAGCGTAAGCGGGCTGGTCATCGGGAAAGATTCTGGCGCAGAAACTCCACCATCGCAGGGATGGCTTCAACCATGGAATCGCGACACTCCTCGTAATCGCGATAACCTCCGCCGAACGGATCGGGGATGTCCCGCGGGACGTCGGTCGGCAGGACATCGCGGAGCAGGAGCACGAAATCCGGGAGGACGTCGAAGCGGGAATGGAGCGCGGCGAGGTGCGACTCGGTCATGCCGAAGATGACGACACTGCGATCGACGTCGGCTTGGGTCAGCAGACGACTGCGATGACCGGCGACGTCCAAGCCGATGCGCTGCATGGCCTTGACGGAATTGGCGGACGGCGGCTGGCCGTCCTCCGCGGCGAGGCCGAACGAGGCGACCTTCAATTTCTCGAGCCCTCCCCCCCTCTTGGCTAATGTCGCCCGGAGCAACGCCTCGGCCATCGGACTGCGACAGGTATTCCCCGTGCAGACAAACGTGACGGTGTCTCGTTCGACGGCCATGCGCCAGAAGATGAGGGATAAGCCCCTCGGTTCAAGTGTTCAAAGCACTCCGTCGCGACGGAGCTGCCGATAACCGATATCCCGGCGGTAATGACAGCCTTCGTAATGGATCTGCGGGACGACGGCATAGGCCCGGCGGGCGGCTTCCTGCAGGGTCGGGCCATGGGCCACGACGCCGAGGACGCGGCCACCGGTGGTGACAACCCGGCCGTCCGAGAGGCGCTTGGTGCCGCCATGGACGATATCCACGCCCTCGGGCAAGCTCGCGGGCAAGGTGATGGGGTCCCCCTTACGGATCTCTCCAGGATAACCGCCGGCGGCGAGGACGACGATGATCGTGGCGCCGGGGCGCAGCTTCACAGCCGAGGGACGGAAACGGCCATGGGCGATGTCTTCCATGATCTGCACGGGGTCGGTCTCAAGCGAAGGCATGAGCACCTGGCATTCGGGGTCGCCGAAGCGGACGTTGAACTCGACGACCTTGGGGCCGGTCGCGGTGACCATGATGCCGACGTAGAGCGTGCCGCGGTAATCGATGCCGTCGGCCTTGAGGCCCCGCAGCGTGGGCGCGATGATCTCGTCGCGCAGGCGACGTTCGACCTCGGCGGTGACGACGGTGGTGGGAGCATACGCGCCCATGCCGCCGGTGTTGAGGCCGGTATCGCCCTCGCCGACGCGCTTATGGTCCTGGCTCGGCGGGAGCATGAGGTATTCGTCGCGGCACACCATGAGCATGATCGACGCCTCTTCGCCCTGCATGAATTCCTCGATGACGACCTCGTCGCCCGACGCGCCGAAGACCTTGGCCTCCATCATGTCGCGCAGCGCGGCTTCGGCTTCGGCGTGCGTGGTCGCGATGACGACACCCTTCCCTGCCGCCAGGCCGGAAGCCTTGATGACGATCGGGACGGGCTGCCTGCGCACATACTCCAGCGCCGGCGCCAGGGAGCGGAACGTTTCCGAAGCGGCGGTGGGCACCTTGTGGCGCACCATGAAATCCTTGCTGAAGGCCTTGCTGGCCTCGAGACGAGCGCCGGCGGCGAGCGGGCCATAGGCCGGGATGCCCGCGGCTTCGAGGGCGTCGACCACGCCGGCGGCGAGCGGGACCTCCGGTCCGACGATCACGAAAGTGGACGCCGTGCGGTGGACGAGTTCCAAGACGGCGGCGGGGTTGGCGGCGTCGACGTCGAGACATTCGGCTTCGAGGGCCATGCCGCCGTTACCAGGGGCCACGCGGACCTTGGCCACGCGGGGGCTGCGGAGGCAGGCCTTGAGCAAGGCGTGCTCCCGCCCGCCGGAGCCGAGGATGAGGACGTCGAGTTTTCCCTGCGTAGCCATGTCCCTACTACTGCGGGGTGTCGGGATTGATGTGAACCAAAAACAGGGCCGGCCCGTTTCCGGACCGACCCAGCCTAAATTGGTGCTCAGGCCGGGACTTGAACCCGGACACCTTGCGGCACATGCACCTCAAGCATGCGTGTCTGCCATTCCACCACCTGAGCAATAAAGGAAGGTGCACGCTGGAA
>Ga0209298_10000930_pt1 | contig 19508 bp, 29 predicted proteins | sample S_140806_EF_Meta_FD_187325 | JGI IMG/M metagenome (GOLD analysis project Ga0209298, IMG submission 187325) | Freshwater microbial communities from Lake Simoncouche, Canada to study carbon cycling - S_140806_EF_MetaG (SPAdes) (version 2) | ecosystem: Environmental > Aquatic > Freshwater > Lake ...
ATTCAGGGATTGTTAATCACTCTACAACACAGATTCAAGGGGAACAACCAAGAATTATTTTATCATATGGGTTTGCAATTAAAAAATAAATTTGGCTGGCAAATTTAGAATCACTATATTTGTATTCACAAAAACGATAACGATATGACAAACACCACTACCCCTTCAGTAATCAAAGTAACAACAGGCACATTAGCAGGAGACGTATTCTATGGTTCTTTTGACACCACAGTAAAGAACAAGAGAGTCTCTGTGATGGTTTCAAACCACATCAAAGACGTAAACAAAGAGTATGAATTCCGTATTGCGAACAAATGTCAAGCGGGGTTCATTAACATCCACGACAGTAAAAATACAGCGTCTGAAATGATGAGAGGATGGTCTAAAAATTCTCTTGTTAACATCCAAGTAAAAAACGAGTTCGGTCACTGGATGAACGTTTACACAACCAAAGGTGGAAAGTGGTACTCAATCGACAAAGGGTTCTTGGAAGTGATGACCGTAGGAACTATGAGACAATCATTCCCTGACATGTGTGACATGAACATTTGGTCTCGATTCGGAGCCAAGACTTGGGCGGACAAAGCATTCACTCAAAATTAATAAAAAATAAATCCCCGAAAGGGGATTTTTATTTTGTAATATCGAAGGGATTCCTTATCTTTGTATTCACAAAAACGATAAAACTATGACATCTACCTCTACCATCGAAAAAGTTCGTAACTACCAAGGTCAAAATTCTTTTGTCATCAAGATGAAAGACACAGTCGCAAAATACGGCGGGTTGACTCCAAACCAATTAACAGCTGTTGAGAAATGTCTTAACGCAGTTGCAACCGTTAAAACTGAAGAAATGACTGAAGACTTGAAACGCATAGTTGACTACATAGGTGAGAACACGTTCGTTAAGGACATCGCATCTAAGTTCCAAAAGTACGGTACTTTGACTGAAAAACAAAAGTCTGTAGCCTTAGCTCAGATTCAAAAAGAGGAAGACAAAGAGAAGACCATCCGTATGAACTGGCCGACTCCAGGTGAGACTATCATCATAGGTCGTAAAGTTGGTCAACTATTGAAAGAGACATACGAGTTGGAGTTCAATCCAATGTTAATTGATATCACTCGTTTGTTAGCTGTTAGTCCAAAAGCGGTTAAGTTCGCTGGTAAGATGACCATTAAAAGAGGTAAAATCTGTACTTCTTGTATGAGAGATTTGACAGATGAGTTTTCAATGTTAACAGGGATGGGTAAGATATGTGCAGCTCACATGAAGGTTCCTTATATCAAAGATGCTTCTGAAGCGACTCGTTTCCGTGAGGACTATTTGAAGAGAGTCGAGGAGATTGGTGAGATGGAATTTTGGATTCCAAGAAAACAAATTAAGAAGTGGGAAGGGATGACAGAGAGTATCTTGAGAACCATGTAAAAATAATCTAACCCACACCCTAAAAAGTGTGGGTTTTTTCTTGCTATAGTGATATATATCTATTAAAAAGTACATATTTTTAATGGAAAAATTCACACCTTACCATCAACACTTGCTAGTTAAGTGTTGGGTAACAAACCCCCCTAAAAAAGAGGAATTATTGAATAAATGGTTTACGTATTTGGTTGAGACGGTAGGAATGAAAGTGGTAGCAGGACCCACAAGTGTTTATGTTTCAGACCCTGGTAATGAAGGGTTGACAGGAACAGTAACATTGGCAACGTCACACGCGTCAATACACATTTGGGATAACATGGAACCACCTATGGTTCAGTTTGACATCTACAGTTGCAAAGAGTTTACTCTTGAACAAGTAATGAAATGTTTTGAACCATGGGGTTTTATTAAAGGAGAATGGGTTATGATTGACAGAAACGACAAACCAACAATAACATCGGAAGGAATTTGGAACTAAAGTATATTTATTAGGTATGAAGTTAATACAGGAAGATAAACGAGCGCCTAGTCTGTTCGTAATTCAAAAACTATTCAAAGTTTTGGATGAGGAAAAGAAAAAGAAGAAAAAAAGAGCTGAGATTCTCCAAGTGATTGAGGACTTGGCGCCTTATATGAATATTCCTAAGGATTATGCGTTATATATATTGGAGCTTTACCTTTTAAACTACAGAAAAGATGGGGACTATTCAGGATTAACAAAAGAAAATTTTGTTGACCCAAGAAAACAGTCAGGAAAGACAACACCAAATACAAAGGCAAAACTATATACGATTGCTTTAATGCCATTCAAAGGGTCCAACTTAATCGGACGATGGAGTAAATATTATAAAGGTACTCCATTTTATGAAGTGGTTTCTTATGATTGGTACCCTGTTTATATCTTCAAAGATGACAAGTGGTATGAGGTTACTGGAAGATATTCATCTTCAACTTCAAGACAAATGAGTAATGCAAATCCTGTTAAGTGGAATGATGAATTAGAAGAACCTGTTTATCTGTTGACTCGGGAAGAAATGGATATGTTGAAACGAGGGATGAGTCACGAACAATTGATGAAACATAAGGTTGATGCTTTGAAAAAATTTGAACCTGAATTAACCAAAAGAAAGAAAACTGTAAAGTCGTATAGATGGCACGGAGATGCTGAAACAGCCAACGCAAATATTAAATTCAAAATTAAATCAATCGAAGACGAAGGTGATAAAGCAATTGTTGAAGTCGACATATTAGATGTGATTTTGAGAGGAGACAGAGGAGAAGAACCCACACCACAAAATTATTTGAAAGGGGAAATACAAGGAATGAACAAAGAAATTGCTGAGGAGAAAGTTAAAGTTAAAATCATGGGACTTCTTAGAGACTACATGGCGACAAGATTTAGGTACAACGGAGAAGACCCGCCAATACAAAACATATTCTTTAAATTTAATCACTTAAAAAAATAGTAAAACCCTCAACTTGATTGGGGGTTTTTTATTTATTATCTTTGTAAAAAATAAACTTAAGATTTAAATATATTATGGAAAGATTGTCACAACATATGATGGAAGAAAAAATGATTGACAATATCTTAAAGAATTTTAATTTCAAAAAATGCCACAATGCAATGAAGGCTCTTGATTGGCGATGGGCTATGAGAGAAGGAGTACCAACTGTAGATATGTTGAAAGAGGCTTCAATCGAAAGACTTAGGTCAGCAATAAAAGGAGTTAAAGACAAAGAGAATAGACTTTCCTCAGATGAGACTTATTTTTCTTCAAGTGGAGGACTTAAAGGTACTGCATGGAAGAACCGTTACGGTCATGTGGCGGGAATAAGATTAGAATTTGTCCTAACTGACTGGGACTCCGATGGAGATTAACAAATGAAAACAAAAAAACCAAGTGCAATTGTCTACGGATTAGATACTGTAGGTGACCTTAAATTAATCTCTGACGTATATTTTGAAGAGAATCTTTTTGATGAGGTTATTGTATATTCTTTAGATTATACTGATTCTGTAATTGAAGATTATACCAAGTATAAACCAGACCTAATCATATCCGTTGGTAAAGAGATTAACATTCCTCACTATCAATTAACTCGTCGTCATATACATCTTGATGAATCGCCAGGAGATAATGTATTGGCAAATATAATTGTGTGTCAAACAGTATTCCGTGGGTGCGAAAACATCAGACCAAGATTTTCAATCTTTACTCCTGTATACCAAACGGGATATAGAATTAAAAGAACTTATGAAAGTTTAAAAAATCAAGAATCGACCAATTGGGAATGGGTTGTTGTTGATGATTCACCTGATGATAATACTTGGGACATTCTTCAAGAAATCGCCGAGAAAGATTATCGAGTAAAGTTACATAGAATCTATCCATTATCCCAAGGAAATGTTGGGTTGGTTAAACACAGGGCGGCTATGTTATGTGATGGTGACTGGTTAGTAGAGTTAGACCACGATGACCATCTTACTAAAGATTGTTTATCAACATCAAATGATGCGATTGAGAAATACCCTGACGCTGGATTCATATACACCAACTGTTCAGAGATGTATGATGATGGAGAACCAAAAACATATGACCACGATTGGTCAGGTGATTGGTATGCAAGACATGACAACTTTTTTGATTTTGGATATGCTGGGCATACCGAAGTTTTAGCTGATGATAAGAAGGTGGTTGCTCACCACTATCCTGATATAAATCCTTTAACAATAAGATTTAATATTTCAATGCCAAACCACGCAAGAATGTGGGAGAGAGAATTGTATCATAAAATTGGCGGACACAATAAGAATACTCCTGTCGCTGATGATTTAGAAATTATTATTAGAACTTTTTTGAATACACGGATGATTCATTTGAAAAAAGTCTTATACTTTCAATACAATAATAGAAATAGTACTGTCGATAACAATGCTAATGATATAAACAGAAGAGCTAGATTAATTCGTGATTACTACGACCTAGCCATTCATAATCGAATACTTGAACTTGGATTTCATGATTGGAATTGGAGTGACGAAGATGGTCACTCACAGAAATTCCAAAATAGGGCACCAATAAGAAAGTTTTTTGAGGAAGAAGAAGTAATGAATTACATATATGAATAAAAAAACAAAGATTTGTTTAAACGCGATGGTTGGAAATGAATCCAAGACCATCACAAGAATGTTGGAGTCAGTTGCTCCACACATTGACTATTACGTTATTCAATGTAATGGTAAAGAAGATAACACAAGAGAAGTTATTGATAATTTCTTTGCGGAGAAAGGCATTTCAGGATTTACTTATTTCATTGAATGGGATTTCCCTGGTGCGAACAGAGACCATACACTTCAAGAAGCTTTAAAGGCCGAACATGGATGTGATTGGATTCTTAGAATGGATGCGGATGAGAGACTTCAGGTTGATGAAACTTTTGATTGGTCATTGTTAGATGATACTTCAGTTGATAGCTATAACATTACTGCTCAAGCGGGAGATACAAAATATTTTAGAACATGGTTTTGGAATGCAAAGTTACCTTGGTTTTTCCAACATGACAAAAGACATGAGACAATACATTTGCCCAACAGAGGAGAAGATTTCCAAAGACATAACATGCCTTATGGGTTCAGACACTTAGTAGGGCAAGATGGCGAAACATGGTTGGTACCAAGAAAGTTTTTAAATGACGCTCTTGAGTTAGAAAAAGATAAAGTTGTTGGATACAAAGTTTTAGAGGACCATTATCATTTATGGTATATTGCTAAAAGTTATGCCGATTGTTATGGTAATTCGTCTGAACTACCTTTTGGTAAAAAACACTCAGATGAATATGCGAGAAGGTCTATTTGGTACTTCGAAAGATTCTTAGAAGTTAGTCACAATTGGCATGGTGAAGGACAACCTGAAAGAGAAGATGAGATGGCTTACTTTGGATTAATTACAATGGGGGCGGCTTATGAATTTATTGGAAATATAGAAAAGGCGGTTGATTGTTATACTAAGGCTGAATTGTTCTGTACTAACAGAAACGAACACTATCTTTATTTGGCGATTTGTTTAGAAAGACAAAAGAAATATGATGAAGCATTAGTTATCATTGATAAAATGATGCAACCTGAAAAAGTTAATCCATTCCCATTAAGAACATTCTTGATTGAGGATAGATGTTATTTGGACTCAAGCAATTTCTTGAATGAATATAAAGAAAGACTACAAAGTAGTTCTACTGAACACATAATTGACATGGAAAGTGTTAAATTTGAAATCTAATGATATTAGTGAAGAATCCAAAATACGATTATTTGATAGTTGGAGCTGGAATCTTCGGTTCAGTTTGTGCTCACGAACTTACCAAGAAAGGTAAGACGTGTTTAGTAATAGATAAGAGAGATGTCATTGGTGGGAATTGTTACACTGAAAATGTAAATGGGATTCACGTACATAAATACGGAGCTCATATATTCCACACCAATGACAAATTTATTTGGGACTACATCAATCAATTTGCAGAATTTAAACAATACACACATAATGTTATTGCAAATTACAAGGGAGAAATGTATACACTTCCATTCAACATGTGGACATTCAATCAACTATGGGGTGTTAAAACTGAAGAAGAGGCGAAAGAAATCCTTGAAACCCAAAGTTATAAAGGTGAAGTTCAAAATCTTGAAGACCAAGCAAGGTCAATGGTTGGCGATGATGTGTACAAAAAACTTATCAAAGGATATACAGAAAAACAATGGGGTAAGTTATGTTCTGAATTACCATCCTCAATAATTAAAAGATTACCTGTTCGATTCACATGGGATAGTAACTATTTCAACGACAAATACACAGGAATGCCAATCGGTGGGTATACTCAAATATTTGAAAAAATGTTAGAGGGTTCTGATGTTATGTTAAAGATTGATTATTTCAAAGAACGAGAGTATTTGGACTCATTAACTAATAAAATTATTTATACAGGACCTATCGATAAATTTTTTGATTACAAGTTCGGTAAATTAGATTATAGGAGTCTTACTTGGGATACAAAGATACTAAATTCTGATAACTTTCAGGGAGTTCCTGTTGTAAATTATACCGATGAAGAAACACCATATACCAGAATACTTGAACACAAATGGTTTGACCCTCAAAACCAAAAAGGAACTGTAATTAGTTATGAATATCCTACGGATTATAATGGTGAGAATGAACCGTATTACCCTATTAGAGACGACAAAAACACTAAGACCTATGAGATGTACCAACAACTAACAAAGTCTCTTAAATCGTATTATTTTGGGGGGAGATTGGCGACGTATGTTTACTATGATATGCACCAAGTAATAGCCCAAGCATTAAAAATGTTAAAAGAAATAAGTTAAGAAACATTTTTAACCTGATATTTATTCGTAATGAAAGTATGCTTAAAAAAATCGGGGGAGTTCCCAAAGAAGGAAGAGGTTTCTGTTGTTAAGAAATTTGTCCAATTTTTACAATCCCAATTACCACTAAATAAAAAAATTCAAATCACGTTTACTGACGCAAGAGAGGTCCCTATGACCACAGGTGTTAGAATGCCTGGTAATGAAATATTTGTATTAGCCAAAGGAAGATTATTAATTGATATCTTAAGAACTATATCACATGAGTGGGTTCACGAATTTCAAAGTCAAAAGATGGGAGTTAAAGATAACGTTAAGATTCAAGACATTGGAGGTCCTGAAGAAAATATGTGTAACATATTATCAGGTGTTTTTATCAAAAAATTTGAAAAGAAATACCCTGAATTTAACAAAGTTACTTATGGAGAATCTGTTAATGAAGAAATTTTATATGAAATATCTCCAAAATCTAGCGGTGTGAATGACTTTTTAGAGTTTATGAAAAATAACCCTAACTATATGATTCAAATAGGATTTAAAGATTACCAATGGTTAGAAGATTATATTGAGAGTGCAAGTTATGATGAATTTGTTGAATTATTGGATGAATTAGAAACTATTTTAAAACAAAAAGATAAGTATATCAGTGATGAAATGGATGAAATTGAAAGAGCGGTACAGGATTTAAGTAGAGATGGGGTATTAGAAATAACAGTTCAAGATGTTGTAAAAGCGTTTACCAAAGCCAAAGAAATTGTAATACCAAAAGATGTTTGGCTCAAACTTGAAAATACAGAATCAAATCAAGTTAAAAAGGGGGAAATGAAAAAAGTTGTTGCCATTGCAAAAAAATACAATAAGACATCACCATTAGAACTTAAAAAGGCTTTAGTTAAAGATGAATATAATCCTCCATTAATATTAAAGTTTGGAGATAGATATCATTTAGTTGCTGGTAATACAAGATTATGTACTGCAGCGGCATTAGGTATGACACCAAGAGTTATAATTGCGGAAGTTTAACTTAATACTTAAACAAACTTAACGCTACACTCTTCATCTTCTAATACAATTCTTTTAATTTCCTCATCTCTCATGATAATTGTTGATACAATATCATTTTTAGAACTCAAAATATTTACAATCCAAAGACCAAGACGATGAGCGGATATCTCAATCATTTCACCTGAATACATTCCTAACTCCATAATTCTTAATCGTAAACAAGAGTTACAATTTTGACACGGTTCACTTTCAGGAACATCTTTTATTCTAAAGGTTTTACCAATTAAAGAATCGTCTACTAACATAATATATTGTTTTCTATAAATATTTATAATATATGAGTAAAGAAAATAGAATAGACGGAATATATATTCCGTTAAAGATTGGTGATACTATCTACACAGGAAGATTCAAAAATAAGAAAACAACTGTAAAGACAATAGGTAAAGATGAATATGGTATGCCAACCATCAATGGTAAACGAGTAGCAACATTTAGAATTATTTCAAAAGAAAAATAATTACCACTCAAAAGATGTGTTTGTATTTGTTGATTCGTAATTGATTATTACTGGCATTGATGTCTTCTTACGTATTATTCTTTCTAAATCATATGTTAAGTCATCCGCATCAAAATCACCACGTCTTATTGAACTAAAATATACCATAAGTTTTATACTCATGTATTTTTGTTCTAATGGTTGATTACTATGCATCACTGTAACCCAATCAGCATCAGTAACTATAACTTTTTCAACATTTTCAATTTGATTACATGATTCATCACCAACATCTCCCTCATAATCATCAGCACCTTTTTCACAAACTCTACGAATATATGACATCTCATTATCAATAAGTTCTTGAAATACTTTAATGTGTTTTTGTGACTCTAATATAATATTATATTGTGATTCTGTAACAACATATTTCTTTTTTGATTCACTGATTGTATCAGCACATCTAACTTTATATTTCTTGGCAAGGTAATTACCAAAAGTGTCCACTAAATAAAAATATAACTCATCTTTCTCTTTCAAACTAACTTTAACATTAGTTGACGCAACAATGTCATCAAGGACTCTCTCATTAAGCATGTCACAAGCTTCTCCGATAAATTCACCAACAGGTGAGTCGCAAGAAACGCTTATTTCATAATCTACTATATTATTTATTTCCTGCTTTAACACGTCAAAATCTAATCTCCTACGAACGTGAGGAGACATAGACTCACTTATAAATTTATTTTCACACTTCTTAGCGGTTGAACCAACATAGACATCAAGACCTAACCATTTTTTAATTTCTTGTTTTACACCTTCTCTAATCATTTTAGCGATAAATCCTGGCTTTGTATTTGCCTCTTGTATGTAATCAATGTCAAGGACAACAATAACTTGAATTGGGCCTTCACCATCAGGGTCAACCATATAACCACAAACACCATCAACCTCTTTATCTGATAAAAAAGATTCAAGTAATTTAACTGTTTTTTCGCGGTTCTCCATGTATAATAAATACTACTCAATGGAAATAACTTTCAACTTATATCCTTTCATGAACCAGTAGTTAATAACGGTTACGAATACTTGGTCCATATAACCTTTACCATACTTCTTATTCAAGGTTTGTTTCACCTCATCACTAACGTACATTACACCTGTTTTAATATCAAATAGGAAGAATTCATTCGCCCATGTCTGTTCCACTTTATCGTAGTAAAGGTATGGAAAACTAAACTTATCATCAATGAACTTAACTATTACTTTTTCTATCTGTGTCATACTAATCAAATATAAGATATTTATAAACGTGAGACAACTTATCAAAAGAATACTTAAGGAAGAAAGAGAGAAGGATTTAAGTTCTAAAATCAAGAAACTATTGAAAGATAGTGTAGTGCTAAATCATAAAATGATTTGTACCGTAGATGTTGTAGCACCATGGAAAATGTATAAGGACCCATTTAATAGAGACTACCAAGTTATGGTAAGTGTGATTGGTGGTTTAGGTTCCAAACATTGGCCGATGACTCAATTTGTTATTAGCTCACGAGATAAGATAGTAAATGATGTATGGCATACAATATATAACTATATGGGTTTGAGTACAGATGTATTTTTAAGAAATGTTAAGTCATGTGATGAAGTATTAACTGAGTCAGCCAACGAAAGGTTGGAAAAATTAATAGGGGATTACATATCAATGAGTTATCCAACCGCCCAAAAGATTAAACTTGCACCTCCTGGCGTAGATGGGTCAATTACAACATTTACTTTACCTGACCCTGAAGATGAAAGAGACAATTTAATTTTTAAATTTGATGTTTTCGGAAAGCCAGAATATAATATAAATCCTGAGTTTTTTAGTTCAATTAACTCAATGTTTGGGAAACAAAGGAATATAAAAAAAATAATTTTAAAATGGTTTGAGGATAAAGAAGTTGATGTAGATTTAATGCAAGACTTAGAAAAAAAGGAAGAATCATTAAATGAATCCAAGATGTTCGATTATTTAAAACAATTTTTATCAGGGGAAGTCCTTGACAATTATAGAAAAGAAAAGGGAAGGAAAGAGTTTCAAAAGATGGTTGATATGGTATACAAAATAACTGCCAAAGACAATCCAATAGAAGGAATGGTTGGGGTTCTCGTTGGTAGTATTGATAAAAGCATGTGGGGAACAACTTACACAGACCCAAATAGTGTTGGCTCAAGATGGGATTTCAAACTAATCCTTAAGCCTTTATTTACAAAATATAATCCTAATAATGAACCTGAATATGATGAAAGAGTTTTAAATTTTGAAAATGAGTTTAATAGAAACGCAAGGGGAATGGGATTCGAGCTTATATCACCAATACAACATGATAAAGTAAAAAACTATAAGGTTACATTTGAATGGGCTTCTCGTTTAGATGTTACCCAGATTGATTAAATAATATCTGTTACATTAAGACCATAGTTAGTATTAACATACCTAGCCAATGATTTATTAAAATCATAAGTGGACATACCAAATAAGTCCCATTTACCTTTAAAATATTGGCCGTTCGAGTACCACATCATATCTTCTCTACCTACAGGTTGTCCGATTAATAACAGAGGTCCCTCATCACCATCTTTAATTACACCTGACCACTTCTCGCCCGACAAATTAATCTTGCCAACTATAGCACCATCAAAGTGTTGGTCCCAAAAGGGGTTCAATAACTTATCAATCTGTGTTGGGTTGAGAACATACTTCATAGTTAATAAATACTTATTATAAAACAAAGTTATGAAAAAACTATTACTAATCTTATTACTATCACCAATGATAGTCTTCTCTCAAGACGCAAAGAACAGAGAAATGCAAATGCAAATAAACAATTTGCAACCACCTCCACCACCGCCAGGTCCAAAAGGTTCCGTTGTTAAAACAAATGCGTTTTTAACGTCATCTGATTTTGTATTCTTACAGAAGCCAACATATGTTGGTGGATGGTTACAAGCGGTTTCATTAGGTGCGGGAAGACAATCAATGAATGGAGTCTATTCATATGGGGGAAATGGTTTTGTTACTACAGATGGTTCACAAAAAGGAATATCAACATTTGTCGGCAAAGGTACAAATAATATATTCTTTTCATTTACTGAAATAGGGAGTAACAGAACTTATACAGGAACATATGTTAAGTTATATAATGGAAAATGGAACAAAGGGTTCGGGGCTAATTTATCATATACACTAACGGCAACACTATCAGCACCAGGGTTTGACTTCACATTACCTCCAATGAAGATAGTTGCGCCATCCGTAATGTTCTTTACCAACAGAACATATAACACAGGTAAGTTCACAGTAACTCCTGATTTATTATTAAGTTATTCTCACATGTACTGGGACATTGGATTAAGCACAAAGACCATTGACCCAACATTCAATGCATTAGTGGGAACATCATTCGGATACAAACTATCAAAGAGATTTACATTACTATTGGCCTACAGGGGGAACATTAACACCAATCCAAAGTTTGGGTTGATGAACAACATATCCATAGGTAACAAATTTAATCTATAAAACTATTTATAATAAAACAAAACTATGAAAAAACTATTATCAAACATTTTAACTTTTTTAGGTCTTAACAAACGTGAAAAGACTTTTGAAAAAGCATTAAACATTTACAAAGGTAAATTTGCGTTCTGTGGAGCATCAGGAGCAGTTCCAACAGGTAAGATGATTACCGTACAAGGAAAACAATTCCAAGAAGGTCGTTCTATCTGTCCTGTTATGGATGGTCCATCAATTGCAAACCTTAAATTAGTTCCAAATCCATCTGTTACACCTGATGGTACTGATGGTACTGTATGGTCATTCTTTTGGTATTATGATGAAGTACCACAAGCACCAACATGGGAAACTTCACCTACAGTAAGTCGTACATTTGTGATTGGTGATGAACCAACAACTCAAATGAGTAATATGTTCTGTATGCCGTGTAAGGTTATTAAATCAGTTAATGGTACTGAATTAGCGGAATGTTATGGTCCACTTAATGAAGCGGCGATTCCTTTACGTAGAGCGGTTAGTGTTAAACATGGTGAGACATCAGTAACACAAGCACCTGAAGGGTCAACATATTCAGTAGGAACAATTATTCCTGTGAATATACTGAATGAACTTAAAACAAAGAAATAGTATATGCAATACGTAGTAATAACATTATATGGTCTATTAGTATTTTCATTAATAGGCCTATTTCTTAAGTTATTATCAAAATAATAATAACCCTCACTCGAAAGGTGGGGGTTTTACTTTCACATAAACTTTAGTTATAATTAAAAAAAAACAACAACATGAGTATTTTAACAATTATCGGATGGGTACTATCAGTACTAACAGCATTATTTTTAACAAAAGGTGCATTTGACAAGATTCGTGGTACACAAGAAATGGTTGGCAACTTTGCTTACATGAAATTAGAAAAATATAGAGTTCTAACAGGTGTAGGTGAATTAATAGGTGCGGTATTACTTGTAATCCCTGCAACCTCTCTTTATGGAGCATTTTTAATTTCTTGTTTCATGAGTGCGGCAGTGGTTCTTCACATATCTTTAATGGGTGGTGATAAAAAAGAATTCCCAGCAATCATTGGAGTAGCGGCAATCTTAGGACACATTCTTAGAAACTTATTGTAATACATAAGTCTTATTTATTTAAACCCTCACTCAAAAAGTGGGGGTTTTTTAATCCTCCTTATTCAAATCGTAGTAGAAACAATCAGTGTCTTCGCTAACCCATCTATCTGATATAGATTCCACAGATGGTATTTCAGTATCAACTTTATAGTCTTTCAAATCATTAGGGAACTTCTTTGTTACCCAATTAGAGTCCTTCCAAAATATTCTATTGTTTGGCATTGCCATAAGATAACCATCGTCAGACTTCAATACGTGAGCACACTTATAATCGGATGGTTCCTCAGAACTTGCGTTATCATACCAATCAATAGTGAACATATAGGTTGCCCAAGACTTTGTCTTATCTCTAAGAACAACTTCACATCTTAGTCCTTCCAAGAATTCAAATCTATTAACCGATGCGGTTTCAGAGAAACAATCCCATAGTTGTTTAAAGTGAAAGGGGATATCATTCACGGGTTCCTTAATGAATATCTCAGATAGGGGGACACGAGAGCGAAGCATCCCGAAGTCAGTAAGAACGTGGAAGGTGATAATCTTATTTGTAACAGATTGAATTCCGAATACATATACATCATCAAATGTAGTGTGGTCTTCTTCATTCTTTGTAAACCAAGAGCGTCTACATAAGGCTTTAAATTCGGGGATAGAGTAATTCATACTTATAAATAGATTAAATATTCGACTTTTTTATTGATTAACACATACCAAGTTTTATATTTAAAAAAACATGAAAGATTTAATTTTTATAACGGCTTACTGCCCAACAGAAGAGCAAGAAAGAGTTTTAGAAAAATGTGTTAACTCTGTATTGGAATGTGGCAAACATATTGCATTAATTTCTCATTCTCACATACCAATTCACATTCAAAAAAAATGTCAGTATTATGTTTACGATTATAATAATGATGTTGTTGATGATTATAATCTAATGGGTTATTATCATTTTTTCTTTAATGATAATAAAGCAATAAATTCTAGATTCTTTGTTAAAAATTTTTACGGTTTTGCGATTTATAGAATGTTTTCAATTGCATGTCAAATAGCAATAAATTTCGGGTATCAGAATATTCATCATATCGAATATGATTGTGAATTGATAGATAAAAATTTAATTGACGAAAATAGTGAGTATCTTAAAGAATATGATTCGGTAATTTGCACCGATAGCGGAGATGAGAATGGGTGGTTGTATGGCGCATTTAAATCATTTAAAGTAAGTTCGTTACCAGATAAATTTAAAAATTATGATAGAGATTATATTGAGTCAGAGATGAAAAATACAACTCCTACTCATTTAGAATATTTAACAAAAAAATTATTTATTGATTCGGGTAAACCTTTATTCAAAAATGAACCCACAAGTGACAAATTTAAAAAAAATACTGTAGATGAATATAGAGGTTTACATCATACGTTGTATTATAATCCTGAAGATAGAACCCTAAACATTTTTTATAGGTCAGTCAAAGACTCATCCGAAGAAATTGTGGTAATTGTCAATAAAACAACAATGGTCACAATACAAACTAAACCTTACCATTGGCACACAAGACCTTTGGGTATTTTTGATGAGATTAATCACGTAAGAGTAGATAATTCACAAAAAGTTATTTATGATAAAACATTTGATAATGAGTTTAGAGAAATATTCAAAATAAAATCCTACATCACTAATGAATAAGATAATCAATTTTACTCCAACAGGAACTCAAACTACCAGAGATAACTCCTTTGCTCCGTTGTTACCAAATGAGATAGTAGAGGAAGTTCATAGTGCGAATGAATTAGGTATATCAATTGTTCATCTACATGCAAGAGATGAAGAAACGTTAATGAATACTTACAAGAAAGAAGTATATCAAAAGATTATAGAGGGGATAAAAAAACATTGTCCTGGCTTACTGATTTGTGTTTCGTTAACGGGCAGAAACTTTCCTGAGGTAGAGAAAAGAGCAGAGGTCCTACAATTATATCCTGATATGGGTTCACTAACCATGTCATCATTAAACTTTCCATCAGGAACATCCATCAATCAACCTGATACTATATTAAGATTAATAGAAGAGATGGGTAAGTACGGGGTACAACCTGAGATAGAATGTTTTGATACGGGGATGTTGAACTACACGAATTACATTATTTCAAAGAACATATTGAAGCCACCATATCACATCAATGTTATATTAGGAAACATATACAATGGGCAATGTGACTTAGGAACTTTAGCAACAATCAAATCAAACTTACCAACCAATTCATATACTTGTTTAGGTGGGATAGGTTCCCAACAACTAAAGAGCACTACGTATGGGTTATTAGATTTCGATGGGGTAAGAATTGGATTAGAAGATAACCTATACTTCAAAGATAAGGAAAAAACGACTAACATAGAGTTATTAAAACGATTACATAGAATAATGGATGAGTTAGATATGACTCATTATACATCAAACGAATTAAGAGAAAAAGGATATGGGAACAAAATTATTAATAATAGGTAAGGGGGATAATATTATAACCATGGTATTGGACAATCTATATTCCAATAACATCAAACCAAAAGTTACGGTTTATAATAATCTAAACCTACCAATACTTAATTCATTCCAACATGATGATTTCAAAATAGAAATTCTACCTGAGGTTGACATGAATGAATTTGATGTGTATGTTCTCGGTGTTTACAAACCGAAGTTAAAGACCAAGATAATTAAAGAACTTGGACTAACCACAGATAAATTTATCAATGTAATACACGATGGGTTAGATATTTCTAAAATGAGCACAATCGGAAACGGTTTATTAATCAATTCAAAAGTTTCAATTGCTGCGCACACAACAATAGGAAATTTTGTAACAATCAACAGACATGTTTCTATAGGTCATCACACAGTTATTGGTGACTATTGTTCTATTAATCCTGGTACAAACATTGCGGGTAATGTAAGGATAGGAGAAGGAACAACTATAGGTGTGGGGGTGAACATAATAGATGGTATAAAGATAGGGAAAAATACAATCATCGGGGCAGGTTCAGTTGTAACAAAAGACATTCCTGATAATGTTGTTGCATACGGCTCACCTTGTAAAATCATTAGAGACAATGAAGCATAATCCATATAAAATAGTGGAGATGTTTGAAGAAGAGATTGCCGAATATACGGGAGCTCCATATGCAGTTGCATTAGACAACTGTACTGATGCATTATTCTTGTGTTGTACTTACTTAAAAGTACAGGATGTCACAATACCAAAGAAAACTTATTTGTCGGTCCCACAAGCTGTAATGGCCTCAGGGGGTAAAGTATCATTTGACGACACGGAATGGAAAGGACTATACCAATTAAAACCATATCCAATATACGATTCGGCAAGAAGATTCACTTCAGAGATGTATATTCCAAATACATTTATGTGTCTATCGTTCCATCCCAAAAAGATATTAAAGATGAGAAAAGGTGGAATGATTCTGACTGATGATAAAGATGCCTACACTTGGTTCAAGAAAGCAAGACACGAAGGTAGAGATGAAATTCCATACACGCAAGACAACATAACATTCATGGGGTGGAATATGTACATGACGCCACCTGACGCGGCTGAAGGACTATGGATGATGACATCTATGCCAAAACATAATGAAGATACAATAGAAGATTATCCCGACTTAAGGAGAAACGATTTATATAAGTATATGTAAAAAGGGGGTTGGGGGATTAAACGCCAGCCACACAACGACAGATTACGCAACAGGAATATCATCAAAGATGGTAACCTTATCTACATCAGGATAAAACAAGAATCTAATATTGTCTCTTTTAAATTCAGGGAGAATAGATTTAATTAAACCATAACTTTCGCTCATCATCATATCACGTAGTTTATTCTCAATTCGATTATCCATAAGTTCACAGAAATGGAGAGGGGATACATAGATGGTAAGTTCCAAAACATCACCACTACGAGATTTTTCATAGACATAGTTCTCCACTTCAATAATGAAGGGGAACATCTTTTTAAGATACTTGTTTAAGATAATGAGCTCAGATTCCATTGCGGAAATATAAACAAATTATATCAACGTGTCAAAATTATAATAAGTTGTTGTGCGAAAATTATAATAAGGGGTTAGCACTTCTCACGGCCAGCAAAATAGAACTCGGTACAATCAACATAAAAGTAATCCTTCAATAAGTCATACATTCCATCGTATTCGATATTACCAATATTCTCGTCATCATAGAAATAAGGATGAAGACCATCCATTAACACAGTGAAGAATTTCTTTTCAAACTTTTCATAATCATCGATTCGACAAATATCAAACTCCATAAGTTCAAAGGTCTCCTTCAATTCTTCTTTAATCAAACTAAATCTTCTTTTTAACCAAAAGAGAGACTTCTGATTAATGACTCTATCGTATTGTTCCTCTGTTATAATGTATTTCATATAATAAATTTAAGCGAAATGAACGTCAACGTAGTCGCGACCATTTATTTCTTTTTCATCCAAAGACGCCATCTTAAACAATGTATTTATTTCATCACTAATCTTTTTTTCAATAGGATAATCAGTACTATCAATTACTATCAAAACCTCATAACACCTCATGGCTCTAAAGAAAAAAGATGAGACAGTAATATCTTCTATCTGAGGATATTTTGGCACAACAATGGATTCAATCATCTTCTTAAGAATATCTTCTCTTTTTTTGTAGTTAGTCATAAGTCTCGTATCGGTATAACAGAGTATGAGCGTTTGTATTAAACACCTTATTTATGACGGATGCCAAAGGTTGCCTCCAAATATCAATATCACCAAATAAATCATGAAGTCTTTCGTATATATCTTCACCCATTATAATGGTATCAAACTCTCTATCAGTTATATCAGGTGAATAATTACAAGGCTCAGGTAAATCACCTTTAAGGTCTTCGCCATAATCACTATCGTCATCATATAGTTCACCATTAACTAACTTAAATAGATAATCATCATATTCACTTTCAGGTAGAACAAATCCTATAGCGTAGGGGTCACAACAAACGCCCATACCACAATTAAAGTTGGCCCAATCGTAACTACATTTATCAAATCCTTCGAAAGACATAGTAAGGTATGTATAAATAACTTTAGTGAGCTTAGATTCTGTGATGATTACTTCCATATGATATAAATACTACAGAGTAGAATTAACAACAGTAGTCTCGGAAACAAGAACGGCGGGATTAGTAGAACTACGTAGACTAACAACCACAGGCAAAGAAGAACACCACACTTTCACATATCTATCGGCTTCATTCTCATTTACATTAAACCAACTACTTATTTCCTTTAATAAATTATTAGTAACATAGTTGTTACCATCAAGGTAGCACAATTCCCCAAAGACACACCTCTTAACATGTGCGTCAGGATATTTTGTATTAAGAAATATGTATACAAGTTTTTTCACAATACAAAGATATTAAAAGATTATAATAAAATCAAAAAAGGGGTTGGGGATTAAACACCAGCCACACAACGACAGATTACGCCACAGGGATTATTCCATGGTTAGAAGTTCCCACTTATTATCATGAGTAAGAACAAGAGCGGAGAAGTTTTCCACCCAATCACCTGAGTTATAGTATTCCATACCATCGATAACTTTAACGGAGGGGATATGGATATGACCACAGATAACACCATCACAATGAACGGTCTTGGCATAATTACAAGCATTCTCCTCGAAGTCATTAATGAATGATACTGCCTTCTTAAAGTTCTCCTTAATAACTTTAGAGATACTGTAGTATGGTTTACCTGTGAGCTCTCTATACCTGTTGTACCACGTATTAAGACGAAGGGCGAGGTCATAACCGATGGAACCAATCTGAGTAAGCAATTTATATTTGGTTGTAATATCAATCTTATCACCGTGGAATACGAGGTACTTCTTATCGCCAGCCACATAGGTATATTCATCCATGAACTTAATATTGCCAAGAACACTATGATATAAGTCTTTAACATCATTATCGTGGTTCCCTCTGATATAGATAATCTCAGTATGGCGGGACATATCCAATAACTTAATAAGAACCTTCATATGTTTATCTTTCCACTTACTGCCACGACGAAGAGCATCGATATCAATAATATCTCCATTAAGAATAATAAGGTCTGCATTAATAGTATTAAGGAATTCAAGAATACGTTTAGGTTTGCAGTCATTCATGCCCAAGTGTAGGTCAGATAAGACTACACACTTATACCCAGTAGTTGTGGTCATCTTGGAAAAATTTATCGTTATTTTTATTTATGTAACCCAACCATCCTATCTTAATCATATAGAACAATCCTTTCTTCTTAAAGCGTCTATCGGTGGTGTATATCTTATGAGGTGATACATGAAAACGGTGGGGATTAATCTTCATACTAATATGAAAGTCCTCACCAACTTTATCTCTATTATCAAATCCACCAATCTTATTAAACTCCAATATGTCAAAGAGCATAAA
>Ga0209298_10000935_pt1 | contig 19454 bp, 23 predicted proteins | sample S_140806_EF_Meta_FD_187325 | JGI IMG/M metagenome (GOLD analysis project Ga0209298, IMG submission 187325) | Freshwater microbial communities from Lake Simoncouche, Canada to study carbon cycling - S_140806_EF_MetaG (SPAdes) (version 2) | ecosystem: Environmental > Aquatic > Freshwater > Lake ...
CCTCCTTCTTCATGCCTAGGTAGCGGCGATCGCTGAGCAGCTCGCTCAGCTCCGGCCAGTGCTTCGGTTCGGCGCAGTAGACGCAGGCCTCCAGCAGGGCCTTCACCAGGGCGATGTGGGTGTTGGGGTAGGCCAGGGCCCAGTCCTCCCGCACCCCCAGCACCTTGCCCGGGTGGCCCGGCCAGATCGCCAGGTCGCCGGCCACGGTGAAGCCATGGCCGTCGGCCACGGCCCGATCGAGCCAGGGAGCGCCGATGCAGAAGCCATCGATGCTGCCGTCCTTGAGGTCGGCGAGCATCTGGGCCGGCGGCAGGGTCTGCAGGTGCACGTCGCGGTCGGGATCGATCGCGTTGGCCGCTAGCCAGTAGCGCAGCAGCAGGTTGTGCATCGAGGCCGGATGCACGATGCCGAGGGTGTGGGGTTCGCGGTTGTGGCTCTGCAGCCAGGCGCGGTAGTCGTCCACGTTGTGGACGCCGGCCTCTGCGAGCCGACGGGCCAGGGTGATGCCGTTGCCGTTGCGGCTCAGGGTGAGGGCGCTCACCACCGGCATCGGCTGATCGCCGTGGCCGCCCGCCGTCATCCAGGCCGGCATGCCAGAGGGCATCAGGGCCGCATCGAGGGTGCGATCCAGCAGGCCGTCGGTGACACCGCGCCAGCTGGTTTCCCGTACCAGCTGCACCTCGTCGAGGCCGTGCTTGGCGAACAGGCCCTTAGCCTCAGCCACCGCCAGCGGCGCACAGGCCGCCAAGGGCACGAAGCCCAGGTCGAGATTCACCTTCTCCAGGCCATGGCGGGCCAACACCTTGTGGGGCTTGGCCTGCCACTGCTTCACCCGCTTCTGGCGGTTGAGGAAATAGATGATCTCCGAGCGCAGGCTGTAGTAGCTCGGGTGGTGCACCACGGTCATCCGCTGGCGCGGCCGCGGGATGTCCACCTCCAGGATGCCGCCGATCTTCGAACCGGGGCCGTTGGTGAGCATCACGATCCGGTCGGAGAGGAGCACGGCCTCATCCACGTCGTGGGTCACCATCACGGCGGTGAGCTGGTGCTCATTGCAGATCTGCATCAGCTTCTCCTGCAGGTTGCCCCGGCTGAGGGCATCAAGGGCCCCAAATGGTTCATCCAGCAGCAACAGCTTCGGCTTGATCGCCAGGGCGCGGGCGATGGCCACCCGCTGCCGCATGCCGCCGGACAGTTCACGGGGCAGCTTGTGGCCGGCATGGCCGAGCCCCACCATCTCGATGTGCTCCTTGACCAGGGCCCGGCGGTCCTCGCGGGAGAGGCCGGGGATCACTTCATCGATGGCCAGGGCGATGTTCTGCTCCACCGTGAGCCAGGGCAGCAGCGAGTAGTTCTGGAACACCACCATCTTGTCGGGGCCGGGCCGCTTCACCGTGTCGCCATCCACCAGCACCGTGCCGCCCGTGGGCAGATCAAGGCCGGCGATCATGTTCAACAGGGTGCTCTTGCCACAGCCGGAGTGACCGATCAAGGAGATGAACTCTCCTTTGCGGATGTCGAGATCAATTCCCTTGAGGGCCAGGTAGTTGCCACCTCCATTGAGAGGAAAGTTCTTCTCGAGATCCTGAACTTCTACGAGGGTTGTCATGGTATTTAGGTGGGTGAATCAGGGCATTGAATCAAGGCATTGAATGAAAGGCATACCAGCTGAAGCCCAGCACCATGCCGCTCATCAGCACGAAGCGCACAACCAGGAAGGTGATGGCGTTGGCGGGGCGGCTCAGCGATTGTTCGACCGCTTCGAAACGGCTGCTCAGGGGCTGCAGCAGGGATGCAAGGGCGCGGAACGGCATGGGGGAATCGGAGGGTTCAGTGGTCACTGGAGATGCGCTTCTGCAGCCAGGTCATCAGGCGATCGAGAATCAGACCGATCGCACCGATCCAGATCACGCCGAGCACGATGTCGGACACGTAGCTGTTCTGATAGGCATCCCAGATGAAGAAGCCAATCCCTGGGGTGCCGGGCATCACGATCTCGGCGGCGATGATCGCCAACCAGGCCAGGCCGATCGAGATGCGCAGGCCGGTGAAAATGTAGGGAAGGGCAGAGGGGATCAGCACCTTGGTGAAGAAGCTTCGGTTCGACATCTGCAGCACCTGGGCCACGTTGCGGTAGTCCTGCGGGATCTGGCGGACGCCCTCGGCGGTGTTGATCAGGATCGGCCAGATCGAGGTGATGAAGATCACGAAGATCGCCGCCGGCTGGTTGTTCTGAAACAGCACCAGCGCAATTGGCACCCAGGCCAGCGGCGCCACCATGCGCAGGAACTGGAAGAGGGGATCAAAGGCCCGATCCAGGGCCTTGTTGAGCCCCACCGCGATCCCCACGGCGATGCCCACGATCGCGGCGAGGCTATAGCCGAGCGCCACTCGGCTGAGGCTGCTCATCGCGTGCAGGAACAGGCCCTTATCGAGGCCGCCGCGATCGAAGAAGGGGTAAAACAGCAGATCGCGGGTGCGTTCCTCGGTGAACAGGCTCAGGGGACCGGCCAGTTTGGTGAGGCCAAGGCTGGCGCTGAGCTGCCAGAAGAGCAGGAAACCGCCGATGCCGAACAGGGGGGAGATGATCCCTTTGCGGTTGTTTTTCCACCAGAGGGCCACACCCTTGGGCGGGGTGCGCTCGGCTCGATTGTTAGTGGAACTGATGCCGGTTGTCATGTGACTCTTGGAGATGGAGGAGAGGGATTTAAGCAGTTGGTGTTGAATATTTGAACTCAATCTTGTCGCTGAAGATTGAGAATTGAGCCATCGCTTTCGCCGTCCTGGGACGGTTAGCCCCGCCGCCTGAGCCCAGGCCGGGGCTGGGCATTGGCGATTACTTCTTGATCTTCAAGGAGCTCAGATAGGCCTGGGGATTCTCCGGGTCGTAAACGACGCCATCGAAGAAGGTTTCTTTGCCGCGGCTAGAGCCGGTGGGGATGTCCTTCTCAGGCACCCCCACCTCCTTGGCGGCCTGCCGCCAGAGATCTTCGCGGGTCACCTTGTCGTTGATGTCCCGGGCCTGCTCGACGGTGTCGACGATGCCGGGGAAGAACTTCCAGCGCATCGATTCGATCAGGAACCAGAGGGTGAGGCTCTTGTAGGGGTAAGAGATCACACCGCGATCGCTGTTCCAATACAGGGGACCCATGGCCGGATTGGTTTCCTGCGTACCGCTGGCGCCGATCATGGTTTGACCCTTGAGCGATGTCTGCAGCACCGGCAGGGGCACGTTGAACCACTTGCGCGAGCTCAGGATCGTGGCGGCCTCATCCTTGTTCTCGGGCTTGTCGAGCCACATCTGTGCTTCGATCAGGCCCTTGAGCAGGGCCACGGCGGCCTTGGGGTTCTTGTCCACCCAGTCGGCGCGCACGGCGAGGTATTCCTCCGGGTGCACCTTCCAGATCTGGGCGGTGGTGGCGGCCAGGTAACCGATCTTGTCCTTGGCGATGCGCGTTGGCCAGGGATCACCGGTGGAGAAGGCCTCCATCGTGCCGTTCTTCATGCCCTGCAGGGTTTCCGGTGCCGGCACCTTGAGCAGTTCCACCGCCTGGTCGGGGTTCACCCCACCGGCGGCGAGCCAGTAGCGGATCCAGATCTCCTGGTTGGCCTTGGGGAAGGTGTAGGCGGCTTTGAATTTGCGGCCCTGCTTCTGGCTGAACTTGTCGAAGAAGCCAGGCGACGAGGTCTTGAGGTCGACGGTGAGGTTGCCATCCTTGACGGTGTTCGAGGCGGCGATGCCATTCCCCTGGCTCATCAACATCGCCAGGATCACCATCGGCACCTTCTTGCCATTGGTGATCGCGCCCTCGCTGATCATCTGGGGCATCGGCAACTGCCATTGGCCGCCATCGATGCCACCACCGGTGGCGCCCAGCACCAGATTGTCGCGGGCGGCGCCCCAGCTGGCCTGCTTGCTGAGATTCACCTCCAGGCCATGCTTGGCGAAGAAGCCTTTCTCCACCCCGATGACGAGGGGAGCGGCTTCCAGGATCGGGATGTACCCGAGGCTGATGGTCTTCACCTCCAGGTTGGCATTGCTGGCCACCGGGGTGGCGGTGGGGGTGGACCCTGTGCTGGCGCCTTCTCTGTTGGGGGGATTGCCGAGGCAACCGCTCAACACCAGGCTGCTGATGAGAGTGCCGCTGAAGAGGGCAAGAACACGACGACGTTTGGCCATGGGGGAATGCAAAGAGGAGGGGATAAGAACACAAGGGAGTCGATGGATCGATGCGCCTCCAGACGCAGGCACCATTGCGAATTCAGGCTCCTGCCACAACCTCCGGCAGGCAGGAGCACACCATCTTTTGCTGACTAGGACACAGCAAAGCTGAGCTGATCATTGCGATCGGTTCACGCCTTTAGCGTTGCTGGAGCTTGCTTGAGCCTCGTTTTTGCTCTACATAATGGAAGCCACAGCCCTGGATGGAGCAGCCGGGCTTCCGGTCAACTCTGGGGAAGTTCATCACCACAGCCCCGGCTGTGGATGCGGCGCTGGCCACGGCGGCAGCGCCTCGATCCACACCGTTGACGCTGGGCTGCCTGACAGGCGGAGGACATGGTGTTGAGGTGGCTTTTGGTCGGTTATGGCCAGGCTTTTGCCTGAAGTTTGCGAACGGTAGGGACTGGCGCGAGGCTGTGGGTGGCCGCAGTGCCCAGCATTGCCAATGCGCCCCATAAGTTCGGGTGATCGTTTGGGCCATGGCCAGCTAAAATCGTGGGATCGGATGGCCGGTGCAGCGAATACCGTTCCCGCCGATGTCAGCGCACCCTGCCTAATTTCTGGCTCTGTTGCAGCCCTTGCTCATGGCTGGTGGCCCTGCTCCTGGCCTAGGAAATGGCCCACGCCCCCTCGTGGTGCTGGCCAGCCGCCATGGCAAGGAGCGGGCCATGGCGCGGCCTTTTCGCCTGGGCCTCGGTTTGGAGCTGGTGGTGGCCGATCAGATCGACACCGACCACTTCGGCACGTTCTCAGGCGAGAGACCCCGCCCCGCCGATGCCGCCACCACCTGCCGCCTCAAGGCCGAGGCCGCTTTGGATGCCACCGGTGCCAGCCTGGGCCTGGCCAGCGAGGGCAGCTTCGGCCCCCACCCCGCCATCCCCTTCCTGCCCCTGGCGATCGAATGGATGACCTTCGTGGATCGCCGCCGCGACCTGGTGATCTGCGAGCGGCTCGAGGGACCACCCACCAACTTCAGTCACTCCGTAATCGCGGCTGGCGCTGATCCCGGCTCCTGGCTGGCGCGCATCGGTTTTCCGGCCCACGGGGTGATCGTGCGCCCCCACCACGGCGACCCTCACCCCAGCGACCCTTTCTCGATCGTGCGCGGACTGCAGTGCCCCCAGGCTTTGGAGCAGGCGATCCGCGGGGCCGCCGCCCTTTCGGCCGATGGCCTTGCCCTGCTGGAAACCGACATGCGGGCCCACCGCAACCCCACCCGCATGGCCAGCATCCGGCGACTGGCCTTCCGGCTGGTGCGCCGCATCCGCACCCCCTGCCCCAGCTGCGGATCCCCGGGCTGGGGATTGGTGGGCCGAGAGCCTGGCCTGCCCTGCGGCTGGTGCGGCCATCCCACCGCCCTGTTGCGCGCCGAGATTCACGGCTGCCCCCATTGCGATCACCGCGCCGAAGCGCGTCGCCGCGACGGGCTGTTTCGGGCCGATCCTCAACATTGCGCTCATTGCAATCCCTGATCAGAGGACTAACAGCTCGGTGAGACATTCGGCCACGGGCTGACGACCTCCCGCCCCTGGAACATCACCGCCCCAGCCGGCGTGGTCGATGAATGCCCTACGGGCGAAGGGATCATGGGGCCGCTGGAGCTGATGCGGCGCTGGCTGTTGGGCTGACCTGCTGCGGCCCCGTGGCGATCACCGCGAAGAAGGGATCGCCCTTGCCCCCCACCCAGCCCAGGGGCCCCAGAGAGCGGGTGGCTTCGGCCAGCAGCTCCGGCCGGGGCCATCCCTGGGCAATCAGCACCCGGGCCACGTTGGCGAGCCGTTCGCGATCGGATCCCTCCAGCCAGATCCGGGGCGCCTTCTGGGCGAACATCCGGTTGGAGAAGGCGATGATCAATGCCCCCCCGGGCCGCACCACCCGCAGCAGTTCGGCGGCGACCGCCTCGGGTTGCTGTAGGTACTGCCAGCCCGCCACCACCAGGGCCGCATCGACGCTCGCATCGGCCAGCGGCAGATGCTGGTCGGTGTTGAGGTTCTGCACCCAATGGCGGCTGAGGCGGGGGTTGGCCTGCAGCTCCCGCGCGTTGAGGCCATGGCCGATCACCTCCGCATAGGTGCCATCCTCGGGCAGATGGCTCACCCAGCTGCCCATCAGGTCGAGCACCACAGCGTTCTGGGGGATCCGTTCGCGGTAGAGCTCGCTGAGCCGGGCCCGGAAGGCGGCATCGAGGTGCTGCACGAAACGGGGTTCCGCATAGAAGAGCGCGTCGTCGGAGCCATCGATCTTCTGGCGGTCCGCCGCGCTCAGCACGTCCATCACCATGGCCAGCCGATCGGGGCCTCCATCCTGGTGACGGTGCCGATCGAGCGGGGATGAGCACAACACGCCAGCTTCAGCCACCGTTCAATCAGGCAGATGCTGCAGGTTCCGCAGCAGCGCTTCAGGCTGGCCTTGCTCCCTTGCCTGTTCGAGCGGGAGCTGCTCAGGACTCGACCACTATCAGGAATCGATGATCCTGATCGCCGGGGGCCGTTCCGCTTCGGCGCTCGGTTCGCAGCCGGCCACGAAGACCTCCCCGAGGTCGCCGCCCTTACAGCCCATCCAACCCCGCCGCCACCGCCTCGGTGACCGCAGCCAGGAAGGGCAGATCGAGGCTGTTGATCGTGTCGCTGGGGCAGTGGTAATGGGGATTGCGCAGGAAGGAGGTGTCGGTGATCAGCAGGGCGTCGTAGCCCACATCCCAGAAGGGGGAGTGGTCGCTGAGGCGCACATCGGGCAGCGCCCTGCCTCTGTTCGGCACCGGCAGCACCCGGGTGGGCACATGGCGGCCCATGCGCCGGGCCAGTCCCGGCAGTAGGGGGGCCGTGGCGGTGTTGCCCACCACGGCGATGAAGTCGCCCCGCTCGCCGTAGAGGGCGCGCATCGCTGCGATCGGGTAGCGCTGTTCGGGGCCGGTATAGCCCAGCATCTCCAGGCTCACCATCAGCCTCAGCCTCTGGCCGGCGGCCCTGAGGTCCGCCGCCAGGGCGGCGCTGCCGAGCATGCCCCACTCCTCCTGGTCGAAGGCCACCAGCCACACCGGTCGCCGGGGCGGTTGGCGGACCCAGCGCTCGGCCAGCTCCAGCAGGGCGGCCACGCCGGTGGCGTTGTCGTCGGCGCCGGGGGAGTTGAGCGGCCCGTCATAGTGAGCCCCTACCAGCAGGGGAGTGAGCCCGCTCTGCCGGCCTGGAAGGCGCAGGATCAGGTTGGTGCCGTCGTCGATGCCGCTGCGGAAGCGGTGCTCCTCCACCGGGCCCAGGGCGCCCAGGCGATCCCGGATGTAGGCGCGCACCGCCAGCAGCCCGAGGGCATCCCAACGGGCGTGGCGCGGCCGGGCCAGCATCTCCAGATGGGCCAGGAGGCGCTCTTGTCGTGCCGAGGTCGTCGCGGACTCCCGGCTGTTCGCAGCGGCAGGGTCAGCCATGGCTGCCCATGCGGCACCTTTGTGGCCAACCTGGCGTGTGGAGGCTGATCACTAGGACGAACCTCATCATCCCCATAGCGGCGATTGTCTCCCCGGCGCCTCCAGCGATGGCCCGCCGCCCCAGCGTTCCGATCAGCTCTCCCTCGGATCGTCCCGCTGGACCATGAGGGTGGCCACCATCAGCCTCAGGGTGCGGCGATCGCCCCCGGCAGCCCGCCACCCCTCGAGCCAGCGGATCAGGGCGGGAGCCTCGCCCTCTTCGCTCTGCGGAACGCCAAGTCGGGCGAGGTAGGCCAGGGCGTCGTCGAGGCAGGATTCCCCCTCACCGAACCCGTCGAGCCGGGGGTCGAGGGCGGCCAGCAGGGTTTCCAGTTCGGCCAGGCTCAGGGGCGGCAGCGGATCGTCGGGAGCCATCGGCGCACCGGACGGCTCCCCAGCATGGCGCCCGCTGCCGCTTCCTGGAAAGGTGGCCCTGGATCAACCCCCTAAACTGGCGCCAGCACAGGGGCCGGGCGTGCTGAAATCCATTCTGCAACTCCTCGTCTGCCTCACCATCGGCCTGCGCTGCATCGCCCTGTTCGACCATTTGCGTCGTGCCTGGATCACCGATGGGCTGGCCGTCGAGTTCCGCCGCGAGCTCCGCCGGCGCGGGCTTTTGGATGCCACCCCCTCTCCCCGCGGCGATTAGGAGCGTTCCGCCAGGCCCGTGGGCGGCGATCGAGCGCCGGCCCCCGGGAGCGTTTGGCTGCCCCTTCAGTGCCGCCCCGGGCGCCCCCCAGCCAGATGGTGGACGGCATGGATCACCACACCCCAGAGTTCCGCTTCCCCTTCCGCCAGGGCAATCGGTGCGGAGAGGCCGTCGCTGGCCACCAGCCGACCGGTGGCGCTGCCGCGCCGCCCCTCCAGCCGCCGCACGATGAAGGCGCCGTCGTGGGTGGCCACCACCACCAGGCCCGGCCGGGCCTCCAGGCTGCGGTCGATCACCAGCAGGTCGCCATCGAGGATGCCGTCCCCGGCCATGGCATCGCCGCTGACCCGCATGAAGAAGGTGGAGAGGGGGCGGGGGATCAGGGCCAGGTTGAGATCGATGCGGGCCTCCACGTAGTCGTCCGCGGGGCTGGGGAATCCGGCCGCTACGTGGCTTGATGCCAGGGCACAGGTGCTGGAACCCAGCACGGTTGCCAGGGGGAGGGGAATGCCCTGGGGCAGCCCCGCCAGTCCGCGCCAGCTCGGATGGAGGGGCACCGAATGGACTGGGGGATCGGCCGGCATCGAGGCCTCCATCGCATCCACTAATAGTACAGATGTACCGCTTGTGTCGTGGTTGCGGCTGCCCGGGGTCTGGAGGACCTTCTCTGGCGGCGGCGCCATGGGGCGCACCCATCGGCAGTGAATCTGATCAAGACTGGATCGGTTTTCAGGGGCTGGGAGCGGTCGACATGGCATGTCCTGACTGCGGGAGCTGGACGGTGAAGGCGGACCGAGGCCTCTCCGGACGCCTGGTCTGCGGCCGCTGCGGCAGGCCCCTGGGGATCGGCGCCACGCGGCGACGCAGCCGTCGCTTTTTGTTCACGCCGCCCTGGCGCGGGCGGGCAAGACTCCCGTCCTGGCTGGCGTTGGTGGGCCTGCTATGCGCCGGAACCCTGCTTACGGCCTTAGTCGAACGGCCGGGCGGTGGCGGAGTTCGGATGTGGCCATCTCCTAACAGGTCCGATCCCGCGCCCGGGGGATCCGGGATCATGAATCGCAACATTCCGCGTTTGAGGTCAGATGGCGAAATCCAATCCCTTCGCAAATCTGGCTTCCCTCAGCATGCGCCAGCTCCGGGAACTCGCCAGGACGCTCGGGGTGAGGCGATATAGCAGCGAGGACCGCGGTGGGCTGGCTGACGCCATCGCATCGCGCCTGCCCGAGGGGGAGGCTGTTGTCACCGAATCGTTCAGCGAGGCTGCGGTGGTGGGCAGCGATAAAGTTGCGGTGGTCGAGAGTTACGACGCTGCTGTGGTGGGCAGCTATGAGGCTGCGGCTTCTGCCGATCTCGCCGCGATCGAGGCCGAGATGGCCCCGGCGCCCCGGCCGGCCGCCGAGACGCGGGTGGTATTCCTGCCCCGCGATCCCCAGTGGGCCTATGTGTTCTGGGATATCGCCGAGGCTGACCGCACGGCCGCCCATGCCGCCGGCGCCAGCCAGCTCTGCTTGCGGGTGGCCGATGTGACCGGCCTAGCGGGCGGCTCCTCCCACCCCCACACCCTCCAGGAGGTGGTGGTGAATGCCCAGGCTACGGAGTGGTATCTCCCCGTTCCCCTCTCCGACCGCGACTACCGCGTCGAGCTCGGCTTCCGCAAAGCCGGCCTCGCCGGCGGCTGGATCTCCCTGGCCTTCTCCTCGGTGGCCCGGGTGCCGTCCCTCAATCCCTCTGAGCAGATCCTCGATCAGTTCATTCCCTTCTCCCTTGATGCCGCCCCCTCGGCCCTGCCGGCGCCGATCGAGTCCGCCGATACCGGCTTGCATGAGCGGTTGTACCAGAACGCCACGTCCGGCTGGCGCCGCCTCGGCCGGGGGTCGGAGGCCTTCCATGAGCTCGAGGATTCGGGCCTTTCCGATTCCGCCTTCTCCGCCTCGGGCGTGGGCCTGTGGGCCTCCGGCCGCAACGAATCCGGCGCCGGTCTGGCGGCTCGGCAGCGCTCCTTCTGGCTGGTGGCCGATGCCGAATTGATCGTGTACGGCGCCACCGACCCGGCAGCCCGCCTCACCATCGGCGGCGAGGACGTACCCCTCACCCCCGAGGGCACCTTCCGTATCCAGGTGCCCTTCCGCGACGGCCAGCAGCTCTACCCGATCGAGGCGGTGGCAGCCGATGGCGTGCAGAAGCGCAACATCACCCTCGAGTTCCGCCGCTCCACCCCGGAGGCGAACGTGAACAGCCGCGAGGCCGCTGTTCCCGAATGGTTCTGATCGATCCCGCTCCGAGCTCCTGGCCCTTCGCCATCACGGCACCGCTGGTCAGGGGATCGGCAGCTCGCCAGGGTCAAACCTGAGGCGCCTGTCGTTGCCGTCCACAATCCATGCCTTCTCCCCTTCATCGAGTGGTTCTAGGGCGTCCAGCTGGGCCATCACCACCCCGGCATCGGCCTCCGAGGGATCGTCTTCTTCGGCCATGCGGTGTTGGAGCCGAACCAGGGCGAGATCCACTGGCACGGAACAGGCCAAGATGCCGAAGCCGCTGCCCCGGCGGCGCGCCAGCTCGATGAAGGCCTGCCGCAGGTCCCGTTTGAGGAAGGTGGCATCCACCACCACGGAAAGACCGCCCGCCAGCGCAGCCTCGGCGGCCTCCAGCAACACCTTGCGGTAAAGCTGCTCGGTCACGGTGGCGGCATAGGGGTTGGCATCCTGGCCGGGCTCCGCTGGGGCCTCACCGCTCGCGCAGCCCCAGCGCCCGTGGAGCCTCAGCCGCTCGATATCGGAGCGCAGGTGGATCCAGCCCCAGCCACGCAGCTGCCGGGCCGTGTGGCTCTTGCCGCTTCCGGAGATGCCGTGGGTGATGACCAGGGCGCATCGGGCCGGAGCCATGGCCCGGCGTGCCCGGTTCAGGTAGGTCCCCAGCTCCGCCTTGAGCGGCTCAACCGCCGCTGGCGCCAGGTCCGGTTGCTGCAGGCGCAGGGCCGTGACCTTGGCCCGCACCAAGGCCCGGTAGGCCAGGTACCAGGGAAGCAGGGGCAGGGCGCCGTGGTCGCCCCCGGTTTCCAGCCAGCGGTTCAGCAATTGCAGGGCCAGCTCGCCGTGGCAACGCTCCTGCAGATCCATCACCAGGAAGGCCAGATCGCTGATCGGGTCAATCCAGCGCAGGGGAGCACTGAACTCCAGGCAGTCGAAGACCCGAATGCGCTCCCCCTGCAGAGCCATGTTGCCCAGGTGCAGATCGCCGTGGCATTCGCGGATGTGGCCCCGTTGGCGCCGTGCTTCCAGCAGGGGCTGCAGGCGTGTGAGTTCCTTCCGGGTCCAGCGTGTCATCGCCTCCCCATCGGATGGGAAGCGGCCTAGCTGGGCCAGGGTTTCCAGGTTGGCCAAGGCCGGTTCGAGCACCCGCTCGGGGGTGCCCCAGGGATCGGTCGGCGCGGCCTGGGCGGCTCCGGCATGGAAGTGGGCGAGATCATCCGCCAGGCGATCGATCTGCTCCGGCTTCACCCTCCCCCTACTCAGGGCTTCTGGCAAGAGATCCCGCTGCTGGAACTGGCGCATCTGCACCAGGGCTTCGATCACGGGGCCTTCGCCACCGAGGTGCGCCCGTTCTGGCGGCCCGTGCAGATCCCGGAGGCCGAGATAGAGATCCGCCGCCAGCCGCCGGTTCAGACGCACCTCCTCCTCACAGCAGCGGCGCCGCAGTTCGGGGGTGCTGAAATCCACGAAACCGAGATTCACCGGCTTCTTGAGCTTGTAGGCGAAGGGGCCGGTGAGGAAGATCCAGGAGATGTGGGTCTCGATCAGCTCGACGGCGGCCACCGGATGGTCATAGGCGGCCGGATCGAGCAACGCTCGCACGAGGGGATTCATGGTGGTGCGGCCTCAGCGTGGCCGCCGACTGGGGGCAAGCATTGTGTGAGCTGCTTCACGTCCTTCGCGAAGCTGCGGCAGGAGGACACGGACCGGTTCGATGGCCGGTTCGATCGATGGTCGTTGCCCACGCTGTTGAGGTCGATCATCTGCCAACGGGCCAGGTGATCGACGAACGTCCAGATCAGAAAGAGCACCCAGGCGAAGGCCCCGTTCCAGCTGCTCAGCAGGTTGCGAACCACCAGCAGCGAGAGGAAGATGCCCAGGTTGCAGGCCAGGTGGATCAGCGGGCTCCAGTTGTGGAAGGTGAACCAGGCGGGCCGTCGCAGACCCTGCAACCAGGCAGGCATGGTGGGACCACGGGCGAATCTCATTCAAGCCACCGCAGCGTCGCTCCTGTTCAGAGCCGATGCGAATGCTGGGGATTCACCCCAGATTCTCCTGCTGGTACCAGGGCTTTCTCAACAGGATTTCAGGGGGATGGCGCAGCTTTGCTGATCGCTGCCAGCCCTCCTTCCTATCCCTCCGAGTTGTGGCCCTCCTAGCCTTCGCTCAACACCCTGAGGCTGCGTCGATGGCTGCTCCGGATTCCACCCGGCCTCCCTGGCTGCAGTGGCTGATCCTGCTCATCTTTCTCTGGTCGTCTTGGCAACTGGCTGGCCTCTGGTTCCAGCGCTTCCACGGTTGAGGGGAGGGCTCGCGAGGCATCGGGCCATCCGGACCAACCCTCCCAGCAGCAGGACCAGGGCCAGCAGGGCGAGCAGCGCCACCATCAGCACGCCGGTCAACTGCAGGAGACCCACGCCAAGCCGACTCAGCCCGCCGATCACGTTGGCGATGGCGGTGCTGACCAGCAGCAGGGTGTCGAACCGCTCCGGAATGAGCATCAGGGAGGCGAGCAGCCCGCCGCCGGCGCCGCCAAGGCCCAGTCCGATGCCGAACTGCCGCCAGCGATCAGGGCGGCGGCGGCGGCGCGGGTTTGGGCTAGGGACACCTCCGGGCCGCCGGGCCAGCCGCCGGGGGGGACCGGGCAGATCAAGCGAAAGGCGATCGGCCATGGAGTCGGGCTTCAGAGATCAAGAACGTGGCCGGCACCGCGCATCCAGCGCTCAAATTCCATCAGAACCAACTCGTTCGGGCAATCGATCAGGGAAAGTTCGTGGACGCTGCAGTCCCCCTGGCCGCCATGGTGGAGGGAGAGGAAGAAATTCTCGCCGCTGAGTCCGCAGACTTCCGGATCGCTCCGCACCACCACATCCAGGGCCGCTCCGAGGCGGGTCACACGGCGGCGCAGTTCGGACCAGGTGATCGCCATGGCTTGAGGTCTCACGCCAGCAGTGTCAGTGTGATGGAGGTGGAGCCGGCGTCAAGCGCGGGGGGGTCAGGGTTGAGCCTGCCTGGGGGATGCCGGGGGCGCCACCAGACCGGCCTCCGTGGTCCGAGACGGTTGTCTGGCTGGTGGGGGCAGCAGCACGGCCAGGGCGGTGGCGAGGGCCAGCACCGCCACTCCACCGACCGGGGCAGCGAGGCGGCGTTGGATCGGGATGCGACGGATCAGCTCCCCGGACCGGAGGGGGCGGGGGGAAGCAACCGCCAGTGGCAGCTTCACGCGGGGATCGAGGCGTAGCTGGTCGAGCACCCGCACCAGATCAGCCAGTTCGGCATCGTCAAGCTCGAGATCGAGGCAGGGGTTGCCGCTCTGGCCGCTCACCAGGCGAAGCGTATGGCCGGGGCCCGCGGCGCTGGGGCCGATCCAGACGGGGCCCGATTCCGCACCGAATCCGCGCCGCAGCCCGCTAACCAGGTGGCGGGCGTAGGGCAGCACTGCCGCGATCAGGGCTTCCAGGTGGCTGCGCTGCCCCTCCAGTTCCTGGCGGCCGGTCCAGCGGAGGCTCCAGCCGGTGAGGATGCCCAACTCCTCGACGGCATGGCCGGCGGAGAGGTCAGGCAGGCCTTCCACCCGCAGCTGACAACTCTGCTGGTCGTAAACGAGGGATTTTTTCATCGGGGAGGCAACGACCATCGGATTCAGCTGGCGGCATCGAGCAGGCTTGCCCGCAGCCGTTCGTAGCCTCCCGCACCGGCCACCAGGGCCAGGGACTGCACCAGGTGGCGCCGCTCTTCGGCCCCCTCCAGCGGGTCGAGCAGCTTCTGCACTGAACTACGGCGCGGGTTCATGCGCTCATTGAGCAGTTCCGCGAGCCGCCCCTCAAACAGCCCCCAGCGCTGGGCGGTGAGGTCGGCGGGTTCAGCTGCCGACAGCAAGGTGCGCACCATCGGGTAGAGGCGATCGGCCATGCCGCAGAGAATCCGCATCAGGGCTTCCGCGTCGTCGATCTCCAGGTCCCCCCGGCGGCAGGCACGGCGCATCGGGTTGTGGCAGCGGCGTTTCCAGAGCTCCACCCGATTCGGGAAGCGGCTACCGAATCCGAGGCTCTGGCTGAGCCACACCAAGGCCTCGCCCCCGTTGAGGTCGAGGGCTTCGAGGCACAGAAGCATCAGATCGAGCCGCTCAAGACCACGCCGGGGCAGGGCCCGGGAGCGCTCAACCGGCCCTGCGGTGGGGGCGGCGGTGATGGTGGTAGGTACAGCGGATGCCAGGGCCATGGCTGCGATGATGCCAGCGGGTGGCCCCATCCGTCATCCGGCCGCGCCGGCTTCCATCCCGTCCGCCCCTCAGTCCACCCCTGAGTCGGCCCCTCCTTTCCTCCGAATAGCCTCCGATGAGCACCGTATCCACGCCGAGCGAATCCGCCCAGCCGGCGCCGGTCCCGACCGGGGGCATCCCGGCGGCATCTCCTGGACGCGAGAAACAGTGGGGGGATGATCCTGCGGAAGATCGGCAGATCATCCTGAGAAACTGGGTGCAGGACCATCCCGACTTTCCCCAGCCCGGCATCTTGTTTCGCTGCATGATGCCCCTGCTCCGGGATCCGCAGGCCTGGCAGGAGGTGGTGCGTCAGTTGGGGCAGGTCTGCAGCCGGCTTCAGCCCGACCTGATCGTGGGGATCGAATCACGGGGCTTCATCGTGGGAACCTCGCTGGCCACGGCCCTCTCCCTGCCATTCGTGCCGGTGCGCAAGCCCGGCAAGCTCCCGGGCCTGGTTCACGGCATCGACTACAGCCTCGAATACGGCACGGACCGTCTCGAGATCCATAGGGATGGTTTTGAGAACAGTCCGCGGGTGCTGATCGTGGACGATCTGCTGGCCACCGGCGGAACCGCTGCGGCCACGGCCAAACTGGTGAGCCTGGCCGGTGGCCAGCCCTGCGGCTTCGCGTTCGTGATCGAATTGGCGGACCTGAACGGCCGCAGCAAACTGCCCTCCGGTGTTCCGGTTGAATCCCTGATCGTCTACGAGTGAGGCAGTGAGCGGGCGGTGGGGCGACTCAGCCGTCGCTGTCCTGCCAGCCCAGCACGGCATCGAGCTGCTCCAGGCTGATCAGCCCGTAGCGCCACAGCACCACGGGCAGTGGGGCCTGTTCCAACTGTGACTGGCGAATCCCGAGGGCCAGGGCGCTCTCGCTGAGGGCCATGCGGTGTCGCAGGAAGCGCAGCAGGGCACCTGAGGGAACGGGCTGGGGCGTGGTACAGATCACCATGGCGCCAGGTTGGCAAGGCTTCGCCTGGGCCGCAAGCGGGGCAGACCGTCGGTCATCACCCCCAGCACCAGGCGCCGCAGGGGGCGGGCCGCGGCGAGCAGCGCCAGGGCGCTGCTCCGCAGCGGCAGCAGCAGAGGATGCCGGTTGGAGTGGAGGCGCACAAGAAGATCGGTGGCCATGAGCACCAGCAGCAGATCGGGCCAGCGGCGGCGCCCGTAGGCCGCGGCGAGGCGGTGCGGGGGAATGGACCCTGTGGCGGCCTTGGATGCCAGCCGGTGCAGCACGGCCACATCCCTCCAGCAGAGGTTGAGGCCCTGGCCGCCCACCGGATGGCAGCGGTGTGCGCTCTCACCCACCAGCACCGTGTTGCCGCAGCTCAGGCGCCGCGCCAGCCGCAGGCCCACGGGGAAGGCCCGGGGCTGGTCCCGCAGGGCATCGGCTTCCAGGGGATCGGGCAGGACGGCCATGAGGCTGTCGAGGAAGGCCGCTGGCGGCAGGGATTCGAGCTGGCGGCAGCGGCTCGCCGGGGCGCTCCAGACCAGCTGGGTCAGGCCGTTTCCCAGGGGAAGCACAGCAAAGGGTCCCTCTGGACGCAGTAACTCCCAGGCCTGGTTGGGTTCGCTGCCCCGGAGCTCCACCTCCGCTGTGAGGCACTGCTGGCGGTAGTCCCAGCCCCAGCTGCCGATCCCCAGGGCCGTGCGGGTCGCAGAGGCGGGACCGTCGGCGGCCACCACCAGCTGGGGGGGCGTGATGGCGGCGTAGGGAGGGGACCCACCGAGGTGCAGGGTGATGGCGGGATGCCGCACCAGCTTCTCCAGCAGATGCTCCATCAGGGGAGGGTGGCGGCCGATCCAGCCGATCGGCGCCATCGATCCGGGCTTGGATGGCTTCGGCAGGTCATCCGGGAGGAAGGTGAGCCCCCGCTGCAGGGCCGCATCGAGGAGGTGGAGGCTGTGGAAGGGCACCAGCAGGGGCTCCACCCCTTCCCAGAGGCCGAGGTTCTCGAGCAGCCTGCGGCTGGACTGGGTGAAGGCATAGGCCCGCTGCCGGGCCGTGAGTTGGTCGGGCCTGAGGGGATCCTCCAGGGACACGGTCCAGCCGGCTTCGGCCAAGGCCAGGGCCGCCAGGCTGCCGGTGGGACCCGCGCCGATCACCCGGGCCTGAAGTGGGGGGGGCATCAGGGGGGAGGCAACAAAAAGCCGCAGCAGAATCTGCTGCGGCGGAATGGACATGCCGCGGTGTGAACTGCGGAACGATCGATCGAAGCGTGGGGGATGGGAAATTTTTAGAGTTTCAGTTGGCAGAAACATTCCCCCCCTGTTGTGATCAACCGAGGCCGAGCAGGCCACGGGTAAAAGCTTCGCCGCCCAGGGCGAATTCGGTGGCAAGCAGGGCGATAAAGCCGAGCATGGCCATGCGGCCGTTGAGCTTTTCGGCGCGCTCATGGAAGCCCCAGCCGCTCTCGGCGCTCACCACTTCCATGCGTGGCTCGGTGGCGAAGGCGTTGAGGCGACCGCCGTCTTCGGTGGTGACGGTGGCGCCGCGGATGGTGGCGGAGGCGGCAGCGGAGGAAGCCATGGGCGTGGTTTCAAAGTGTTACGAGAACTGTAACGCAATGTTGCGCGGTTGGGGCGCTTCGGGCCGAACGGATCGGGCGGTTCTCCGTATTCGGCTGGGTCCCACTCGCCGATCACGGCGTGTGCAGCCGCCGCAGGCACAGCTCCTCGAAGGCCGGTCGCAGCAGGTAGGGGTACTCCCCCACCCACTCCTTGAGCTGGGGCAACCAGCCATCGGTGATCGCCCCGATCCGGCTGAAATCGCGCCGCTCGCTCAGCACCAGGGTGCGCACCACCATGCCCCGCCGGATCGTCTGGTGGCGCTTTTCGAATGGAAAGCGCAGCTGGCCCAGGTAGCCCTCCTCGTCCTCCAGTTCCAGGCAGAGCCAGGTGCGCTTGTCTTCCACCAGCTCCAGCCGCCCCTCGCGGTTGGCCTGTTCCCGCCGGCTCTCCACGACCTCGCGGGTGAACAGATCCGCCACACGGCCCTCAAAGAGCGCGGCCGCCGGATAGCGGCGCAGGGTGGCGTTGCGCTGGCCGGCCTCGAGGATCGGCCCCCACAGCAGATAGAGGAGGAACACCACCCCCACCACCAGCGTTACCGGCCCGAGCTTGCTGGAGAAGAGCAGGGTCTGGCTGATCAGCAGGGTGAGCACGCCCCCGATCACCGAGATCAGCACCCGCTGCAGCAGCATGCGGGGCTCGCGGCTGCAGGCATTGAACTGGGGACCGGTGGCCACCGCTGGAATCAGGCGTTCCAGCTCACCGGGTCGCAGGGGAATCAGCATGGCGCCAGTGTCCCGCGCTGGCGGCTCAGAGCAAGCGCTCCAGGCCGTACACCAACCCCTCAAGCTGACGCACGCGCCGCACCGTGTGGAGTACGCCGGGCATGTAGGCGGAGCGGTTAATTGTGTCGTGGCGCAGGGTGTAGGTCTCACCGGGGCCGCCGAAGAGCACCTCCTGGTGGGCCACCAGGCCCGGCAACCGGATCGAATGGAGCCGCAGGCCGCTCTCGCGCCGCCCGCCCCGGCAGCCCGCCAGGGTTTCGTGCTCCTCCACCTGGGCTGGGTTGAAGGCCTTGCCCAGCTCCTCCATGAGCTCGGCCGTTTTGATGCAGGTGCCGCTGGGCGCATCGGCCTTGAGGTTGTGGTGCAGTTCGGTGAGCTCGGCGTAGTCGTAGAAGCGGGCCGCCGCCGCCGCCGCCTGCTGCAGCAGCACCATGCCCACCGAGAAGTTGGGGATCACGGCTCCGCCCACCGAGGCCTTGGCGGCAAACTCGGCCAGATCGGTCAGCTGCTCCGGCGACAGACCGGTGGTCCCGATTACTGGATGCACCCCGTAGGCGATCGCGCCGCGAGCGTGCTCGTAGACCACGCTGGGGTGGGTGAAATCCACCAACACGGCGCCACCGCCGGGGCCGGCGTTGCGCACCGCCTGGCTGGCCTGGCAGAGGGTGCCCTCGAAATCGGCGGTGATCGCCACCTCCAGCTCACCCAGGCCCAGTTCAAGCCCCACATCGACGCCCTCCTTACCCGGCGTGGTGTCGATGGCGCCCACCAGGGTGCAATCGGCCGCATCGCGCACCGCCTTCACCACCTCAGCGCCCATCCGGCCCAGGGCGCCGGCCACCACCACCTGCAGCGGGGCGCCGCTGTCCTGGGCAGGGGAGAGGGGGGAGGGGGTGCTCGTCATGGGAAGGGACCGCAGCCGGTCGGGAGGGTTCAGGCCGCTGGTGGGGGCGGCCACCGGTGCTGCTGCTGAGCCTATGGGGCGGTGCTGCTTCCGGGGCACCGTCTGGAGTTCGCGGTGCTGCATTGGCGGGCATCCTGCAGGGGCTTCCCAGGTCGGTCGAGACCGGCGCTCGGCTGTTCATTGCGTCCGGACCGTCTACGGCGGCCTGGCCTTGGCCAGGGCCTCGCCCCAGCGGCATCAGGATGACCAGGCCTTGCGACCCCGGCCATCGAGCTTTCCCCTCTGGTCACCGCCCTGCTGGCCGTGGCCGTGGTGATCACGGTGGCCCAGCTGCTGGGGCAGCTGGCCGATCGCCTCGGCCAGCCCCGCGTGCTGGGCGACATCGTGGGCGGCATCCTGCTCGGGCCCA
>Ga0209298_10000937_pt1 | contig 19434 bp, 13 predicted proteins | sample S_140806_EF_Meta_FD_187325 | JGI IMG/M metagenome (GOLD analysis project Ga0209298, IMG submission 187325) | Freshwater microbial communities from Lake Simoncouche, Canada to study carbon cycling - S_140806_EF_MetaG (SPAdes) (version 2) | ecosystem: Environmental > Aquatic > Freshwater > Lake ...
AGCACATCCTTCACCTCGACCTTGTGTCCGCCCTTTCCCGTTACGACGAGCGTGCGAGGCTCAGCACTGGCGGCCAGCGCCTCCAGCTTCAGCGACCACTTGCCATCAGCCGCTGCGATGGCCGACTTCGATTGCCCGGCGAAGGAGACGGTCACGGACTCTCCCGCATCCGCCCAACCCCAAATCGCGATTGGTTTCTCACGCTGCAGCACCATGTGATCCGAGAGCGCCGAGGCGAGCCGGAAGTCGGCAGCGGAAAGGGAGGCGCTGCCGAGAGTGAGGAACGCGAGGAGTGTGGTGAGGTAGTTCGTCTTCATGGTGAGGGTGTAGAGAGTGTTCATTTAGGCTCAACCGAGCCGCTGCTTTGAAACGCCTGCCAATCTGCCGCATAGGCCGCGTTGAGGAGCCAGGAGGCGGTGGACTGGTCGGCGGAGAAATCGGCGAAGGGGGCGGAGGAGAGCTTTTGGTAGCCGCCGGGCTTCGTTTGCCAGTTTTGGCCGAGGTGACCGCTCTCAAGAGCGGGCGCAAGGAGCTTCACGGGGCCTTTTCGAGCATCGGCATCGGCGGGGACGCGGGCGGTGAAGCTATGACGTAAGAAGCTGAACACGAGCGGCCAGGTCTTCTCGCCGGGGCCGTGGCCGGTCTTTGGCTCGACGGCGATGTTCCAGAGGGCGCGATGGTTTTTCCTCAACGCAGGCACGACGGCGAGGTTTTCTTCCTTGGAGGGGCGAGCGAGGAAAGGATCGTCCTCGCCGAAGATGACGAGGCCGGGCACCTTTGCCGCGCCGGGCTGATAAACTTGAAACGTGATGCCGGGGCGCATCGAAACAAAGCCCCACACCCGCTGCGGCTCATAGGAGGCAAAGATGGCCGAGAAGCCGGTGCCATTCGAGTGACCGTATAAAAAGAGCGGCGCGTGCTGCAGCTCGGGATGGCCGCTTTTATCGCAAAAATGCACCAAATGCTCGAAAAGCAGGTTTCTCGGCCAAAAGCCGCGCTGCATCGGATTGCCGACAAATTTGAAAAGAGCGAGGTGAAGCTCCTTCGCGAGATTTCGCAGGTCGGCGCGGCGATAGAGGCTCTCGCCGCTGCCGTGACCGGACATGACGACGATGCCTTTCACGCTTTCGATGCCTTCCGGCAGCCAGAGATCGAAGGCGACCTCCTCGCGTTTGCCTTCGCCTTTTTGCTTCACGGCCTCGCGCCATTGCTCGTCGCTCACTTTCCAGTCCCAGTTGCGGCTGACGACCTGCTGCGGATCAGGCGTGCCCCACTTCGCTTCATCAAGCACGCCGTTCCAGCTCTTCGTGTCCTTTGATTGCACGTTCGCACTGACCCAACCGAGGCTGTGACATTCAGGCAGTTGCGCAAAGTCGCTCCACTCCGTGCCGCCGTTGACCTGGCGTGGCGTGGTCCATTGTGCATCGAGCCAGGGGATGACCTTCTCCGCCCACTTCGCGCCATGCTCACGCAGACCGGGGCCGCTGAAGTGAACGCCCATGCCATCGCGCTCGCGAAGTTTGCCTTTCAACGCATCGCTGTCCGGGCCTTCAAGCGCGAGTCCATCTTTCCAAAGCGAAGCCTGCGCCGCGCGGATGTCGTCGCTGCCTTCATCGCCCGGCAAGTGATAGCTCGCCTGCGCGACAAACCACGGCACGTCCCAGCCGATGTCGCGTCGCGAGTCGCGGATGATCTTCTCCAAATGCTCGCGGTAAAGTTTGCCTGGCAGCGTGCGGGTGGCGTCTTTTTGGTTCGCATCGCTCTCGCCCTGATGCCAGAGCACGGCGCGGAAACCCTGAGGCGGTACCGACTTCATCCCCGCGATGAAAGTGTCATACGCCGCGCCTTTGCTGGCCCACTGGCTGTTCGGGAGCTGCTCCACGCGACTCACCAGCGTCGGCGGATTCGGAAACGTCGCGCCTTTCGGCAACCACTCGCGCACACTCGTCGCACCGATCCCACACGCGAGGATGCCCACCGGCACGTTCTCTTTGGTCGCGACGGCATCCGCAAACGGTGGCACGAAACTGCCGCCACCACCGCTCGCGCCCGGCTGCGGATCATCCGCGATGCGCCACGCCTTGCCATCGAACGACGCCACGCGTTGTGTCTTCGTCGTTTGCTTTTCCTGGCCGTGATTCGCCGAGTTCGACTGCCCCGCGATCACAAAGACCTCGCCAATGCCCACATGCGCCACGCTGCCGAGTGCGAGTTGTTTTCCACCCTGCACGACCTGCACTTCCACCTTCCACCAGCCACCTGCGGGTGCTTCGTATGAGGCGATGATCTTGTGCCCTTTCACCGAGTTGACCTGCAACCAAGTCGTTGGCTTGTCATTGTTCATCAGCCGCACCTGAACGGCTGCATCGGCGGGGACATCCTCCGACAACTCCCCCGCGATGCGCAGCAACCCCTTCCCCGGACTGCTCCGCTGCACGACCTGATAATCGAGCGGTGAGGTCAAAGTCAGATCCAGCGCATGAAGGCTGGTGCCGGCGACGAGGAGAAAAGCGAGAAGACGTTTCATTTGATGGGAGGACAAGGGAATGGGGACAAAGGAATCAGAATAGGGTTTTCATTCCCTTGTCCCCATTCCTTTGTCAGAAGAACTTTTTCGACTACCACGCATCACTGCGGAATGGCGAGGCGGGCAGTCCCGCGCCGTTCACGAGATTCGCCTTGGGATCATCTTTCCAGGCGTAGCGCACGGCGACGGGTGTTTTCACTTCCGGCGAGGTGACGATGACTTTCTCGCCGTCGATCGTTGCGGTGGCGGGATGGAAGGTTTTATCGGCTCCGGCGAGTTCGAAGCCTTCGATTTGGCCTGCGCGGGCTTTCAGGCCTTCCGCGTGCTCGAAGGTGCAGATGGCGCTGCCGTTTTCAAAGGTCGGCGTTTTCGGCAAAGGGCCGCTCCAGGCGATTTTTTGGCCGTAAACCTTCGCCAGCGCCCACAGGCCGAGGCGGCGGCCGACTTCTTGTTTGTTCTGCGGATGAATGTCCTTCGGCTCGCCGAGGTCGAGGCAGATCGCCATTCCGGTGTTCGGCACGGCGAGCGTCTGGAGCATGGATTCACGCACCTCGCACCAGCCGAGGAAGCGCTCATTGTGGAAGTTTGGCAGTTGAACCCACGCGAAGGGGAAATCGCCTTGCGCCCAGTGCTCGCGCCAGTCTTTGACGAGCATGGGAAGCTGCTCGGCGTAAAACTTGCCGCCCTCGACTGTGAAGGCGTTCGACTCGCCCTGATACCAGATCGCGCCTTTGATCGCGTAACCGACCAGCGGCGCGATTTTGCCGTTGAAGAGGTTTCCCGGTGCCCGCGAGCGCGGATCCAGATTGAGCGCGGGTTTCGGCGGCACGGGCTTGTTGGCCGCCTTGGCTTGATCGGCCTGTTTTTGCCAGTTTTCGAGCTGCCGGGCATGCAACTCCTTCGCGCGTTCCGGTGTCCAGGTTTTCATCGTGGCGTCGATCCCAGCGAAAGCCTTCGCCATCTCGGGATGCGTGCGCTGCGACTTCGGGCTGATCCAGTTTTGGATCGGCGTGCCGCCCACGGCGGACACGAGCAGGCCGACGGGCTGCTTCAGCTCACGATGCAGATGTCGGCCAAAGAAATACGCGGTGGCGCTGAAGTTGACGAGATTCTCCGGCGTGGTCAGCTTCCACTCACCGCGCGGCTTCACATTGCTCGCACCCGCGCCACCGGACGACTCCACGAACATGCGCAGTTGCGGCGCGTTCGCGGTGGCCTGTTCCTCTTTAAAGGAGCGCAGCCTGCCGACTGTCCACGCCATGTTCGACTGCCCCGAGCACAGCCACACCTCACCCGCGAGCACATCGTGGATCGTGATCGTGTTTTTGCCCTTCACCGTCATCGTGGTGCTCTCGCCCGACTTCAGCGGATCGAGCTTCACCCGCCACTCGCCCTTCTCGTCGGCCTTCACCGACTTCGTCTGCCCCGCGATGGAGACACTCACCTCCTCCCCCGGCCCCGCCCAGCCCCAAACCGGCACCGCCGCATCCGCCTGGAGAATCATGTGATCCGAAAACGTCGCGGGCAGAGAGACCTCGGCGTGCGTGGTGGTGAGGAAGGAGAGAGTGAGGGCAAGAATCGAGCGTTTCATGAGCATGACACCCTAAACGCTCGCAGGAGCCGCAATGATTCGAGCTGTCGAATGCTACGCACGAGTCATCACGCCAAAATCTGCTTCAGCACATGCCCGTGCACGTCGGTGAGGCGACGATCGACGCCGTTGGTGCGGACGGTGAGTTTTTCGTGATCGATGCCAAGCAGGTGCAGGATGGTGGCGTGCATGTCGTAGCCGGTGGTGATGTCTTGAGCGGCTTGGTAGCCGATGTCGTCGCTGACGCCATGCGTGATGCCGGGCTTGATGCCTGCGCCCCAGAGCCAACTCACGAAGCTGCCGCAGTTGTGATCGCGACCGAGTGAGCCTTGTGAGAAGGGTGTGCGGCCGAACTCGGTGGTCCAGACGACTAGGGTGTCCTCGGCGAGACCGCGTTGACGGAGATCGCGCAGCAGGGCGGCGATGGGTTTGTCGATGCTGGCGGCCATCGGCGGAAGTTGTTTCGGGATGTCACCGTGGTTGTCCCAGTTGTTCACGGCACCCTCGGGGCCGCTCCAGACCTGCACAAAACGCACGCCGCGCTCGATGAGGCGCGTGGCGAGCAGGCAACGCTTGCCGAAGTCGGCGGTGGGTTTGTCGGTGCTGTCGAGGCAGTAGGCTTTGCGTGCGGATTCGGGCTCGCGCATGACATCGAAGGCCTCGGGGGCGCTGAGCTGCATCTTTGCGGCGAGTTCGTAGCCGGCCACGCGGGCGGCGAGGCGTGAATCGCCGGGATGTTGCGCGTTGTGGGCGCGGTTCATCTGGTTCAAAAGTGCGAGTCCATCGGCATCGGCACCGCGATTGGCATAGGCGAACTTGTCGGAAGCAAACAGGTCGGCGATGGGCTGCGGACTGTCGGCTTTGATGACGGTGCCCTGATGCACGGCGGGCAAAAAGCCGGCGGTAAAGCAGCCGCGACCGTTGTAAGGCAGGCCACGTGCATCTGGCAGCACGATGAAGCCAGGCAGGTTGTCACTGAGGCTGCCGAGCGCATACGAGATCCACGCGCCCATGCAGGGAAAGCCGGGCAGGAGGAAGCCGTTGTTGAGCAAGTAGGCGTTCTGGCCGTGGACATTCGAGCGACCGGTCATCGCTTGGAGAAAAGCCATCTCATCGACGAGCTTCGCCTGCTCGGGAAACAAGCTGCTGACCCACTTGCCACACTTTCCATGCTGCTTGAACTCGAACGGGCTTTTCATCAGCGCACCCTGCATCCCGGTTGCGCCTTCGATCTTGGTTTTGGAGCCGAGTTTCTGCCCATCGAGCTTTGTGAGGGCGTGTTTGTAGTCCCAGGTGTCCATGGGACTGACGCCGCCATTCATGAAGAGCTGGATCACCCGCTTCACTTTCGCACGATGATGAAGGCCGCCGTTCAGCTCCGGCTTCGAAAAGCCGGAACCCAACGCATCGCGTGAGAGCATCTGCGACAACGCGAGACCTGCGAAGCCGCCACCGAGGCTGTTGAGAAAATCACGTCGGAGGATGGGATGAGGAGTGGTCATGGCGTGAAGATGTTCGAGTTCAGCGCAGCACCTCGCCTTTCAGCGGATCGGCAGGAGTGTCGATGATCTGCACCTGGCAGACAGTCTTGAAGCGGGCGTGGTCGGCGAACTCCCAGACGACTTTCTTGTCCGGCGTGACCTCGAAGAGCATGGGCTGCTTGCCCGTGAAGCCGTGGCCGATGTAGTTGCCGATGACGGTGTTGCCATTCGGCAGACGATGGATGCCCATCGGGATGCGCAGTAGATTCCCTGGCAGCTCGTTTTCACCGATGCGCCATACGGGCTTCAGGTCCGCGTCCAACTCGATGATTTCGGTCTTGTTCCATAGACTGATGATGAGGTGGCCGTTTGGCAGCGTCACGACCGCGCCGGGCTGGCCCTCGAGTGGTATTTCCCGCAAAAGGCCGCCGTCTGCGTCCAGCTCGACAACTTTCTTCTCGTCCATGAGGCAGACCCAAAAATGGCCGTCCATGCTGCACCGCGCTCCGCGAAACTGGTGACTCACCACTTTGGGCGATGACTTCACGGGAATCTCCTTCACCACCTTGCCATCGCGACCCACAACGACGAGCCGCCCCGTGACGCACTCGGGCACGAGCACCGTGCCATCCGGCAGAGGCTGGCAGGAGTGGACCTTCGCCTGCGGAGGCGCGGTGTATTGCCAGACGACCTTCTTGTCGCGGGTGACCTCGACGGCACCGGTGATCTGGCTGAAGAGCACATTCCCATTTGCCAGCAGCCAGCAATCCTGCGGCGTGGGAGAGGGATACTCCCACTCGATCTCGCCCGTGGCGGAGAGGATGCACACGCGGTTACCGCCGTAGTCGGTGATGAGCAGACGGTGGGAGACTTCAGCTTGCAACTGAGCGAACGAGGCGATGAGAAAGACTGAGAGGAAGGTGCAGATTTTCATCATATGTGGGCTTCAATTCACAAACAGGAACTCGTTGCTGTTGAGCAGCACGCGGCAGAGCGCGGCTAGGCCGTTTTTCTGCGCGCAGGTGGTGAAATCGCGGAGTTCATCACTCGTCGGCTCGCGGAGCAAAATGCGGCGAACGGCTTCGGCGGGCGTGGTGATTTGTTTCCCATGCTCACCGCTGAAATGCAGGACGAAGCGGTTGTTGTAGAGCGCCAACGATTGCAGCGCGGAGGCGGAAAAACCACGCGCAGGTGCAAGCATGCCCAGGTCGGGGAAATCGAGCGTGTCCATGAAGGGATCGGGCACGCCGCGCCAGACAAAGCGGTAGATGCTGCGACGATGCTTCGGCAGCGCTGACCAGTCGTAGGCGTCGTAGTTCAGCGTGGGCGTGAGCTGCACGGGTGGGCCTGTGATAAACTGCCGCACACTCGGCCCGCCCATCGTGAGATCGAGCTGACCGGCGGAGGCGACGACAAAGTCGCGGTAGCTGTCCGCATCGAGCCGCAGGCGGTTCATGCGCCAGAGCAGGCGGTTGTCGCCATCGACTTTCGCCGCGTCTTCGCGGTGCTCGCTGCTCTGGCGATACGCGGCGCTGGTGACGATGAGGCGATGCAGGTGTTTCAAGGAGCCACCGTGGTCGCGCAGTTCACACGCGAGCCAGTCAAGCAACTCGGGATGCGAGGGCGTGCCGCCCATGCGGCCAAAGTCGTTCGGTGTGTCGCAGAGGCCGCGCCCGAAATGGTAATGCCACACGCGATTCGCGATGCTGCGCCAGGTGAGCGGATTCTTTTCATTCGCGAGCCAGTCTGCGAGCGCGGCACGTCGCGCGGCTTCATCGCTGCTCGCATGAGCTTCGGTGAAGCGGGCGGGCAAGGCATGAATCGCGCTCAAGGCACCGCTCTCGGTCTCCTTCATCGGTTTGTCGAACTCGCCACGTTTCAGCACCTGCACGGTCTTCGCCTTCGAGAAAGTAGTGGGCGTGCCCTTGCCCACGGCGAGCAGCACGTCCGCCTTTTTGCCCGCCGCATAGACCTCTGCGGGAGCAGGCAGCTTCGTCATCTCATCAATCGCGATCTGGCGCAGCGCATGAGCGGCTACAGTGATGCGCTGGGCCTCGCTGCGCTTCTCCGCAGGCAGTTTCAGCGCTTCCTGTGCTAGCGCTGGCATGGCGGTGGCGCGTGCGGCGTGCTCGTCGGTGGCGGAGAGCTTGAAGTGGCCGATGAGATGCGACTTACCCGACAACTGCTTCAGCGAGATCGTCAGCTTTGCGCCCGCCTTCAGCGTGAGCGGCTGCGCCAGCTCAAACACCGCGTGATGCGAGACACCCACCGCCGGATGAATGCCCCAACCGGTCGCCGCATTGCCATCGATGGCCATCGCGGAGGTCCAGCCCTGTTGGTCAAAGTCCGCCGTGGCGCGAGAGAACTTCAGCTTCACCGGTTGCGTGGCTCCGGGGTCGAAAAGCTGTGCCTCGATCTCGCTGAGCGTAAGATTGCCATTGTCCTGACGCCCCGGACCTTTTTGCGGCAGCGAATCATGCGAGAGCGCATCGAGCCGCAGAGCGGTGATCTTCGCGAGGGATGTGCTGGCCGTGATGACGTAGGTGTCCTTGTCCGGTTTCGCGCCGGATGACGAGATCGCCTCGCCATCGCGCTTCAAAGTGGAGCCATCGGTGCTGATGAAGCTCTCATACATCAGCGGTCTCCATGTCACCGCCGGGCCTTGTTTTTTCTCCCACTCGCTCACGAGAGCTGCGTTCTCAGCGGCGAGTAGCGCGACCTTGTCCTTCGTCTCTGCGGCCGCGAGCAGCGATTGCCAGCGCTTCCGTGTCTGGGCAATCTGCTTGTCCTCATCAAAGGCCACATTGCCCTCGATCACACCCGCGAAGACCGCTTGCAGCGCGTAGTAGTCCTCTTGAGTGATGGGATCAAACTTGTGCGCGTGACAGCGGGCGCAGTTCGCCGTCGTGCTGGTGAAGGCCCCCATCGTCTGCGTCACGAGATCGTCGCGATCAAGGTAGTCGAAGTTGATCGGCGCTGTCTGGTAAGCGCTGTGATCAAAGACACCTGCGCCAAGAAAACCAAGCGCCGGGATGAGCTGCGCTTCATCTGGAAACAGCGCATCCGCCGCGATCTGCTCACGAATGAAGCGTGACCACGGCTTGTCGGCATTCAGCGAAGCGATGACATAATCCCGATAGCGCCACGCATGATCGCGCGGCAAATCGTGCCCGCAGCCATGCGTCTCGGCGAAATGGATCGTGTCCAGCCAGTGCCGCGCCCAGCGCTCACCATGGCGCGGCGACTCCAGCAGGCGGTCCACCAGCTTTTCATAAGCCTTCGGGTCCGCATCCTTCACAAAGGCCTCCACTTCCTCAAACGAAGGCGGCAGTCCGTGCAGATCAAAATAGACGCGACGGATCAACGTGCGCCGATCCGCCTCTGGAGAGGGCGTCAGTTTACGCTCTGACAGACGTGCATGAACGAAACGATCGACCGGATGCTCGACGCCCGTCACCAGAGGAATCTTGGGTATCGTAAGAGCCTTCAGCGACCACCAATCCAGCTCGCTCGGACGTTTCTTATCCTGCACCCGCGGATCAGACGCACCGCTCTTCACCCACTCCTCAATCAACGCGATTTCCGGCGCCGACAGTTTTTCCTTCGGTGGCATCTGATGCTCCTCATCCGACCACCGCACCATCTTGATGAGCAAGCTCTCCTCCGGCTTGCCCACGACGACAGCCGGCCCCGAGTCGCCGCCTTGTTCCCACCCTGATCGGGAATCGAGCGTCAGCCCACCCTTCATCTTCTTCTCATGCGAATGGCACTCAAAGCAGCGTTGCTTCAGAATCGGCTCGATTTTCGAATTGAAGAACTCATCCGCGAAAACCGCTGAGAAGCCCCCAAATGCCCACAAGGCCAAAAACGACTGTTTCATGCTTGCAGCCTCCTTTCGATCTCCCGCGCCGCCTTCATCACCTCGACACCCACTTTGGCAAAAGTGCTCTTCGGCATCCGTCCGGCCACAGCGGAAGCCCAAACGACCGCGAGCAGATGATTCGGCCGGTCAAACACCGGCGCGGCCACGCAATGAATGCCCTCGTCCGCCTCGCCCCAATCGGTTCCGTAGCCCAGCTTCACCACCCGCTCGCATTCAAGTCGGAGTGCCTCCTTGCTTGTGATTGTGCGGTCCGTGAAGCGGGCCAGCTTGAGCCGTTGAACCGCCTTCTCTCGTGCTTTCGGGTGCTGAAAGGCCAGCAGTACCTTGCCCGGCGCATTGTTGTGCAGGCCAAAACGAAGCCCGATCTCCACACAGATACGCACCGCCTGCGTGCTCTCCACCTGCTCGATGATCACACCCTCATCACCGATGGGGATGCCAAGCTGCACTGTCTCGCCAACCGCATCCCGCAGCGCCCGCATCGGCTCCAGCGCACATTCCACAAGGCTCACGCGGCCCACACGCGGATGTCCCAGCCGCAGCAGCTTCCCCGTCAACCGGATGATCATCGTCGCCTCATCACGCTCCGCATAACCCCGCGCCATCAACGTCTGCACCAGCCGCGCAGCCGAGTTCTTCGGACTGCCGATGACGCGGCTGATCTCCGACAAACTCATGCCTTCCGGCCGCGCATCCAGCGCCTCCAGAATCGCCAGCCCCCTATCCAGAGCCGGAGCCTCGATATCCGCACCTGCCGCGCTTTTGGAACGCTGCTGTGCCGTATTTGGAACGTGTTCTATGGGTGTCACAGACGCAATACCACGCCCGGCGGTTTTTCTTGCGGCAAAGTTCAGCTTTTCGGGTCCTTGATCCAACTGACCCATGAAAGGTTGTTTGCATCGAGCGCCCCGTACTCGATTCCGAAATCGGCTCAGCGGCGGCCAACCGCCATGTCAGCTTCAATTCAGCAGCAGATGAAACACCCGCAGCGCAGTCTTGGATGAGGTCTTGGAGGCGACGAGGCGGACTCTCGCGGTGTGCGGGCCGGGTTTTAGCTGGTCGTCGAGGATCAAGGCCCAGGGCAGATGCAGGCCGCTGCTCCAGTGCGTCAGCGTATCGAGCGTGCGAGGCGGAACGCCATCCACGCTGAACTCGATCTGGCCGGCATCGGGGCCGGAGGCGATGAAAAGGCCGCAGCCGGTGCCCTCGAAGCTGAACTCGAACTCCGCGCCCGGCTCGGTGCCGACGAGCGCAGGCACGTTCACAAAGCCCTCGCGCACACCGATCTTTTTGCCATTGGGCTGCTTGTCATCGGCGTCGGGCGTCCATGAGGGCACGAGGGTGAAGCCCTGGATCGTCTTTGCCTGCGCGATGTCGCCAAGGCGGCCTTTGGCGTAGCTTTGCGCATCGATCGGCGCGGACAGCGGATGCTCTTTCGTGGACGCGGCGATGGGTTTGGCGAAAGCAGCATCGAGCATGCGGGCGATGCTGTTCGCGTAAAGCTGATGGCCGAAGGGCGAGGGGTGCAGGCCTTTGAAATCCTCCGCCCAGGTGAACTCGCCCGCGTCGATGCGATCGGTGACCTCACGGGCGAGATGCAGCGAGGGATTGCCATACGCCACGGCCACCCGCTCGTGCTGAGCGATGGACGTGGGCACCTTGCCAGCGTGGTAGTCATCCATGTGCGCGGGCATGACGAAATGAAGCTGCACGATGTCCGTGAGCGGGCTGACCGTGCGCACATGCCGCCCCACGCCCTCCATGCCACGCAGCATGAGATCGGGATGCTGCGGGATGTTCGAGCTGTCATTCACCGCCGCCTCGACGAAGAGCAAATCCACCGGCCCTTTGGCCAAAACATCGCGCTCCAAACGGAACGCATGCGGTACGGAGCCCATGGAGCCGATGCCGGCATTGATGAACTCGAACTTCGTCTCCGGGAACTTGCGCGTGAGGTAATCGCACATGTGCTGCCGCCACGCACCGCCTGCTGTGATGCTGCCACCGAGGAAGATGACTCGCCCGTTCTTCTCCTGCGTGAATTTGCGCTGGCAGTTCGCCAGTCCATCGCGCAGCTCGAAGTAGTCGTGGCCTTTCGGCAGCTTGGCGGGATCGTATTTCGGCTCCGCCGAGGCGAGCGTGGTCAGCAAGAGCAGGAAGGCAAAGAGAGGTTTCATCAGGGTCATTTGAGGGGATTCAGCTTCCATTTGGCGGCATACAGATCGCTCGTGCCGGACTTCGTCACCTCATGTGCACCGAAGGTGGCAGGTGTGGAGAGGGCTCCGGCGATGATGAGTTCATCGGGAGCGCGGAAGGTGATGGGGTAGGCGTTGTCGTTTTGCTTGCCGCCGGCCTGCTGCACCCAGGTGAGGCCGCCTTTCACATCAAACGCGGCGAGAAAGATGTCGCCGCTGCCGCGAGTAGTGAGGGCGTGACCGGCGAGCACGGTGTCTTGATTGAAATCGCCGCACACAAAGGAGGTGCCGTGATCATCGGTGGTCACGCCGAGGCAGTAATCGGTGCCTGGACCATGCAGATGCCGCGCCCACTGCACCTGGCCTTCGACATCGAGATGCACGATGAGGCCGTCGTAATCTTTACCGCTGCATTGAAACGTCTGGCCTGCCACATTCACGCTGCCCTTGAACATGCCTGCGCCCCACACGCGACCCTGCGAATCGCACGCGATCTCGTGATAAATGGCGCTCGTGGTGCCCGGGATGAGGTTCACCCATTCGCCCTCGCCTTCCGGGGTGAGTTTCAGCACTAGCGCGGCGCTCGTTTTGGATTCGATGGCGATTTTACCAAAGGCCCCTGCGCCCGAAGCGCTGCCACCGAGGTAGATGTGGTCCTTCCCATCCATCGCGATGCCGTGACCGCTGCCGGAGACCTTTCCTGAAGGAGAGCGATGCCAGATCTCGCGGCCTTCCGCGTCATACTTCGTGCAAAAGAACTGGCCGCCGATCGCGCCGGTGATGACGACATGCCCCTTCGAGTCGATGGCGATGCCGTGTCCATAATCGGAACCCTCACCACCTTTCACTCGCACCCACAGCAGCTTGCCATCGGGTGCGAACTTCGCCGTGAAGGCATCGAAGTTACCCGCATTCGGCAGCTTCTCTCCATTCACCATCACGTCCGTGCTTTCGAAGTGCCCCGTGACATACGCATTCCCCGCCGCATCCGTGATCACGCCATACGCTCGATCCGTCTTGCTGCCGCCAAAGCCGCTCACCCACAGCGGCATGCCTGCGGCATCGAGCTTCGTTAGGCACATGTCCATCTCAGCGGCGGTTTTGTGCTGCTGATCGCCAAACGTCGCATCCCCCACGCACTCGGAGGCGAGAAACACATTCCCCGCACGATCCGTCGTGACCGCCCGCGTCTTGTCATGCCCACTTCCACCGCCGCTGAAGACCCATTCGCATGATGGAGGCTCTGCGGCTTGGAGTTGAAGGGAAAAGACAAAGAAGGCCAGGTATCGTTTCATGGCCGCTGAATAATGACGCTCAAGGCTGGATCTATCCAATGGCGATCACGCTGACCTTCAGATCGGCGCAAAGTTTCAGAACTTCCTCGCGCCCAAGCAACAAGGTCATGCCCGCCTCGACGGTGATGAGGTCCACTCCGGCACTCGCGGCCGTGCGGATGGTGTCGGGGCCTACGACAGGCACGTCGAAACGCATGTCTTGATTCGGTTTGGAGACTTTGACCATCGTCGCGCCGCCACGTCCGAGGGCACCGCCGCGCTTCACGGCCTCGTTGGTACCCTCAAAGGCCTCCACGGCGAGCACGGTGCCATTTTTGACGACCACCGTCTGACCGATGTCGAGGCGGCTGCTCTCCTTGGCGATCTTAAAGCCGTATTCGGCATCTTCTTGGCGGCGTTTTTTGATCTGCGGTCCTGCGACATGACCAGAGCCAGGTATGAGGTCTTTGAGGAAGGTGGTGGCGGGCAGTAGAGAGATGCCGTCCTTCGCCAATTCGTTCGCGATACCGCCGAAGAGCGTCTCGGCGTTCCGCTGCTTTAGTCGTGCCATCATGATGAGCGTGCGAAGGTCGGGGCGCAGGTCGAAGAGGTTCTTCGGGGCGATCTGGCCTACCATCACCGTCTGAGTGACACCTTCCTTTTTGAAGAAGGAGATCATCTTCCCGAGCTGGCCGACGCGGAACCACTCAATCGCATCTACCATCCCCGCCAGCTCGGGCTTCGTCTCAGTGTCAAAGGCGGCAGCGACGAGCTTTTTCACGCCCGCCTTCCTCGCTGCCGCGACAAAGGTCTCCGGATAGATGCCGTTTCCGGCGATGAGGGCGATGGTGTCGAGATTGGGAGCAGTCATTCAGGCGAGGTCACGATGTTGGACGCTGATAACGATTCATTCAATCGCCAAACCAAGAGGCTGCCAGAAGTATCAATTGCCTGCGAGCTGGCCCTGCGAATAGCGTTTTCCTCTTCGTGAGTATTCTTGGTGTGCTTTTTGATGAGGTGCGCATCAGGGCACGAAGCGATTCAAACCAAGCAGTGCCAAATGAACTACCGCGATGACCTCGATACCCAAGGATTCGCCATCGTGCCAAAGTTGCTCGATGAGGTGGCTTGCAGGGCTTTGTGGGACCTTTTGGGTGATGCAGATGGCGCGGGCACTCGCGGGATGCTGCGTGTGCCGGAGGTGATGAGGCTCGCTCAGTCGCTGCTGGCGGATCTGGTGCGTCCGCATCTACCTGCCGAGCCTGTGGCGGTGCGCGGCATCTTTTTTGACAAGAGGCCGGAGACGAACTGGCTCGTTGCCTGGCATCAAGACATCACGCTGGCCCTCAAGGAACGCATCGAGGTGCCAGGATGGGGGCCGTGGAGTGTGAAAGATGGTACGCCGCATGTGCAGCCGCCGGTGGAATGCCTGGAGCAGATGCTGACGGTGCGCTTGCACCTGGATGATGCCGATGCGGACAATGGCGCACTGCGAGTGCTGCCTGGCACGCATCGGCTGGGCCGATTGCATGCCGAGAGCATAGCACGATGCCGCGAAACACACACAGAGGTGCTTTGCACCGCCAAAGCCGGTGATGCATTGTTGTTGCGGCCCCTGCTGCTTCATTCCTCCTCGCGTTCGATGAGTGAACACCGCCGCCGGGTGCTCCACATCGAGTTTGCGGGCTTTGAGCTACCGCAGCCGTTAGGGTGGCAGGGAATGTAGAGTGCTTGGCAGACTGCGGTTGCTGCCTAGTCTCCTGCACATGAAGAATCTCCTTCTTCCGCTCATTCTTTTCCTCGCCAGTTGCAGCAGCCAGCCCGGCAGCACGCCGGGGAGTTTGCCTCCGTCGTCGGGTTTTGGCATGCCGCAGATCATCAATGTGTCGGCGTATGATCCAAAGGAGAGGCAGCGGGAAGGACGGAGCTTCTCGGAGCATGATGTCTCGGCTTTGCGGGCGAATGGAGCGAGCGGGCTGATCGCGAGGGCAGGGAAGGGCGGTAATTTGGATGAGAAGTGCGCGAACTTTTTGGCGTCGGCGGATCGCGAGGGGATGCTGCCGGGGATCTACTACCGCGTGCAGAGGCATGTGGATGCGGTAGCGCAGGCGGATCAGTTTGTGAACCGGGCGATGTCGCTGGCTCGCAGTCGTGCGTGGAGTGCGCCGGCGTTGTTGTTGTGCGGTGATTTTGATGGGGATCTGCCGTTATCGTCGATCCTGCGGTTCATGGATCGCGTGGAGGCACGCACGGGCGTTGTGCCGGTGGCTTATTTGGAGAACAGCACGCAGCTCAAGCAGACGCTCAGTGGCGCGGACGCGGCGTCGAAGGCGAAGCTGCGCCGCATGCCTTACTGGCTGGCTTTGTATGCGCACGATAGCGGCGCGGGACCGGTTTATCCGGCTCCGGGCAATCCCGCCGGACTGGTCGATCAGTATGATGTGTGGTCCAACTGGACGATGTGGCAATACGGCGGTGTCGATTGGCAGGGCGGACGCTCGCGGCCGAAGGTGTACAACCATGGCCGCTACCGCTTCTCGCCGTACTTTGGCAATCTCGACCGCCCGGCGGAGCGAAATGTCTTCCACGGCTCGCACGCGGCGCTGGCTGGATTCTGGCAGCAGCATGGGCTGAGGCTGCGTTGATCTGAGACCGCTTGATTTCGCCTCAGCGAGCCGCGAGAGGCGGCGCACGCGCTCATGTCTTCCAATCGCACGCCTGCACTGGGCTTCATCCTCATCACGCTCACGCTCGATATTCTCGGCATCGGTCTGATCGTGCCGATTTTGCCAAAGCTGGTCAAAGAGTTCAGCGGTGGAGACACGGCGGCGGCTTCCCAGGCGGCGGGATGGTTGAGTGCGTTGTATGCGATGATGCAGTTCGCCTTTGCGCCGCTGCTCGGATGTCTTTCGGATAAGGTTGGAAGGCGGCCGGTGATCTTGATTTCGCAGTTTGGGCTGGCGCTGGATTACCTGCTGCTGGCTTTTGCGCCGACGATGGCGTGGTTTGTGGCGGGAAGGATCATTGCGGGTATCACGGGGGCGAATTTCTCGGCCGCGACGGCTTACATCGCGGATGTGAGCCCACCGGAGAAACGGGCGGCGAACTTCGGGCTGATGGGCGCGGCGTTTGGCATCGGCTTCATCATCGGGCCGCTGATTGGCGGCACGCTGGGGCAGTTTGGAACGCGGGTGCCGTTTTACGCGGCGGCGGCGCTTACGGCGGCGAACTGGCTTTACGGCTGGTTCATCCTGCCGGAGTCGCTGAAGGTGGAAAATCGTCGCGCCATCGACTGGACGCGTGCGAATTCGTTTGGCGCGATCTATTGCCTGCGCAGCCGTCCACGCGTGCTGTGGCTGGCGGTGTGCGCGTTGCTGTCGTTCATCGCGCACACGGTGTATCCGAGCGTGTGGGTGCTCTACACGGAGCATCGCTATGGCTGGACGCCGCTGTGGAATGGCGTGTCGCTCGCGGCGGTTGGCTTGTGCGCGGCGTTTGTGGCCGCATGGCTCACGGGTAAGGTGACGGCCAAGGTGGGCGACTGGCGCACGGCCTTGATCGGGCTGGCGGTGGCGGTTATCGCCTACATCGGCTACGGGCTGGCCTCCAGCGGCTGGATGATCTACGTCATGATCGTGATCGGCTCGCTCGGCGGGCTGGCGGGACCTGCGGTGCAGAGTTTGATCTCGAATTCCGTGGGTGATGATGAGCAAGGCACGATGCAAGGAGCCATCACGAGTCTGGAAAGCATCTCCGGCATCATCGGGCCGCTGATCGCCACGCAGCTCTTCAGCCACTTCATTGATGCGAAAAGGGCGGTGCAGGTGCCTGGTGCGCCGTTTTTCAGCGCGGCGGTGATCGGGCTGCTGGCTTTCTTGGTGGCTTTGAAAGCGCGAAAGGCGCATGAGGCGAAGCAGGAAGCTCTAAATCTCTTTGAGAGCCACGACGAAGGTTCAAAGCGGGATTGAGGCGCGGATGCGCTTGATCATGAGCGTGATTTTTTTGCAGGTTTTTTGGCTTTGGACACCAAGGCCAGCTCCGCCTCGATCTGCTTCACCGTGGGGAGACTGGATTGCAATTCAGCCGGAAGCCGGTTCAGGAGCTGCGTGGTCCATCCCGCTACTCCGATGGGTTTATCAAGGCCGCGCAAAGCATACTCAACCACCATCTTGTCCTGCCCCTTGCAAAGAAGAAGTCCGATTGTGGGCTGGTCATCAGGATGTTTCAGAAGGTCATCCGCCGCAGAAAGGTAGAGATTCATCTGGCCGGCATCTCCTGCCTGAAAAGCCCGGTTTTTCAACTCCACGACGACGTAGCGCCGCAGTTTGAGATGATAAAAAAGCAGGTCGATATAAAAGTCCTGGCTGCCCACCTCAAGATGCACCTGACGCCCGACAAAGGCGAAACCTGCTCCCAGCTCGAGGAGGAATCGCTGAATGTGGTCCACCAGCATCTGCTCGATCTCACGCTCCCTGCGAGGATCAGCAGTGCCGACGAAATCGAAGAGATACGGGTCTTTGAAAATCTGTGTTGCGAGGTCGGAGTCGGCTGGCGGGAGAGTGAGGTCAAAGTTCGACTGCGCCCTGCCTTCCCGGTGGTGGAGCCGTCCCTCGATTTGCAGGCACAGGATCGGTTGCGACCAGCCGTGCTCCAGTGTTTTCCTGGCATACCAAAGGCGTTCCTCGGGCTGCTTGAGCTTGTCGAGCAGCGCGATGTTTTGTTTCCAGGGCAATTGTGCAACCACCCGTTGCACAATTGACTCATCAGGCCAGGCGGCAGCAAAGGCCCGCATGTATTTGAGATTACGCGGTGAGAGGCCCTGCATGTCAGGAAAGGCTTCGCGGAGATCGGCGGAGAGGCGGTCGATGATCTTTGCGCCCCATCCTGCAGCCTCCTGACGGGCGAGAATGACCTGCCCGATGTCCCAATAGGCAAGAACCATGGATGCATTGGCGGCGAGAACGGTGCGCAGCCGGGCGCGTTGGACCCGGCCTTTGATTTCGTTCAGAAGACTGCCGTAAGCGGACGGCATATCCGCAGCGGACGGCCGTGTCGTGAAGCGTGCGTCCGGCCTGGCGCGTCCCCTGGCGAGACGTTCTTCAAGGTCCGGCTTTTCGATGTTGGGCTTCTTGGATCGCTGGGGCATGGGCGAACGGCGCCGTCATCCCAATCATTGCTCAACCAAAGAGTGCGTCTGGCTAGCTGCATCGATGGCGCATATAGCCAGCCGAGGAATGTCATCATCGGGGCTTGGCGGCAGCCTCGTGGCGGCCTATGATCGGCCGCGTGATGCGAAACACTCCGGGACTGGCTTTTCACCTTCGCTGCCTCATGGCGGCGGCGGTATTGGTTGTTTCGGCGAATGGTCAAAATGCGCCGAAGCCGTGGGCGGAGCGGGATACGAGGCTGGCGAATGAGTATCTCTCGCTGCTGGTGCAGCAGCCGGAGTATGGTCGCGTCGTCGAGCTGCTGTGGACGCTATATGAGAAGCATGAGTCCACGAAGCTGCTGGTGGAGAATGTGGCGGCGCAGGCGGCCTCGTCGAGGCATCCGAGCGTGCTGCTGGTGCATGGGCATCTGCTGCGGCGTGCCGGTGACCTGAAGGCGGCGGCGGCGAAGTATGACGAGGTGCTCAAGCTGGACGCGGCGAATGTGTTTGCGATGCGGGGCCGGGCGGATGTGGCGGTGGAGCTGAAGCAGCCGGAGGAGGCGGTGGCCTTGTTGAAGCGTCTGGCGGAAAAATCAGCGAGCACGGCGGTGTGGATTGAGATCGGCAATCTCTCACTGGGCATCGGCAAGAACGCGGAAGCTGCGGAAGCATGGGAAAAGGCGGCGCAGATGCAGCCGGAGGATTTTACGTTGGCACGGCAGGTGGCGCAGTTGCTCCTCCAGGCGGGTTTTCCAGATCGGGCAGGCGCTTTCTTCTCGAAGCTGGCGGATCAAAAAGACCCGCAACGCCGGCTCGATGCGCTTTACGACCTTGCCCGCATTTATGAGCACGCGGACCAGTTCGCGAAGGCGGACAAGGCGCTGCGTGACGGCCTAGCGCTGCTGCATTTCCGCGATGGTCGCTACTTTGATTTCTTTCGTCGCCGGGTGCGACTGCATGAGCGCTTCGGCATGCTCGAGGATTTGCAAAAGGCGCTGCTGACCGCCGCGAAGGCGCAGCCGCCCTCGGAGCAGGCGCTGTGGGATGCGACGCGTTTTTTTGATCTCACCGTGGAGGTGGACGAGCAGGTGAAATGGCTGCGCGAGCTGGTGAAGGCCGTGCCGCAGGTGGAAGACTATCGCTGGGAGCTCGTGCGGGCTTTGCTCGACCATGAGAGCGCGGCGGAGGCGGCGAAGCTGCTCGATGAACGGCTCAAAAACGATGGCAGCGATTTGCCGGCGGTGGTTTTGCTGCGCTGCGAGGCGGATCTGCGCAGTGTTGATCCTGCGGCGGCTATCACGAGGCTGGTGAAGCTGCTCGATACGCAGGCCGAT
>Ga0209298_10000940_pt1 | contig 19408 bp, 26 predicted proteins | sample S_140806_EF_Meta_FD_187325 | JGI IMG/M metagenome (GOLD analysis project Ga0209298, IMG submission 187325) | Freshwater microbial communities from Lake Simoncouche, Canada to study carbon cycling - S_140806_EF_MetaG (SPAdes) (version 2) | ecosystem: Environmental > Aquatic > Freshwater > Lake ...
TGGAAATCCATATATAAAATCTTCGGTAATCAATGCTTGTGGTGGAATTAACACCTTTCCAAGATTTTCACTAGCCCCATAGGCATATACTACTCCAGTGTCTACAAATAATTTTCCTCCAAATACAAGATCTCCAAAACATTGTTGTGGATTAACTTTCTTAACTGCTGTTCCGTTGAAGGTTGCATTTCCAGATATAACCACACTTGCCGTACTCGCCACGGGAATCCCGCTAGGTGCAGCTCCGCCAGATGATAAGACCGAACGAAGCCTCAGGCCAAGGCCGAGGTTCATCGTTTAGTATCCCCGCGTGTAAGCGATTGCCCTACCAGTGGCGAGCTGAAAGGCGGTGACGGCCGCAAATAGAACAAAACCAGCCGGGAATGTGATTCCGGTCAACGCCGAGCCAGCAAGAGCGGTCTGACTAACGGACGTAAAGGATGAATCGGAAATAAACTGGATAGCTTGAAAGTTGCCTGTGACGGCCGCAGTAGTGGTTGCAACTCTTCCACCATATTCGCCAACCGCAAGGGATGTGTCTTGATTAACTTGAAGATCGTATGCCATATAGAGTCAGATAATTGTCAAAAAGACAGTCGGCGTTTTAGCAGCTCCCAGAGCGTGCTGAATACTGCCCCAGATACCAGCGCCACAAGCCACAGCTTCGTTTTAATGGTGTGGGCGTCGCGTTCCATGTTGGTTAGGCGGCCGTGGTACTCGCCTAGGCTGGCCTGAGAGCGTTCGAGTAAATCCAGAATTACCGACTGGCGAGTCTCGATCCTTGCGATTGATTCGCGGACTAGGCTCAACCGTTCAGAAAGTTCAGCGACTTGGTCGGTACTCATAGAGTTGCCGTTTCTGCGCCTTCCGCAATACGCACCATCTCCTCGCCCTTCTCGTTGTAAAACATTTCGATATACCCCTCGGCCTCTAGCCAGCGCAGGCTGGCAGTAAATTCACGCCAGCCAGGCGTGTTGCGATCGTCGGGCGCAGTCATTCATTTCACCTGGCCTGCGTCGGTGGCAGCTCCCATGTCCGAATAACGAGGAAGCTGCGTATCGATTTCCGTGTGCCTTGGAGAGCAAGAGGAGAACAATAAGGCGATGAGGAGGAGGGGCATTTTAGTAAATTGCATATTTAGCGTTTAAGTACGCCTCAACTTGCTGTATTTCTGCCGAAATCAAAACTCTATTATAAACAATAATTTCAGATATATAGACATTGGCTGGCTGGCCAGCACTTGAATCGCTACCAATATAGGCTGCCGATCTTGATGTAAACCCTACTCCTTCTGTGCTACTTACAATCTGTTGCCCGTCCCTGCGTAATTCATAACTAACTCCGTCATCAGATAAAGTTGCAATTATTGCCGCAGTTTGAGTTGGGATTGTTTGTCCAGAAGAGGATTCTGCTCCATAATAACTTCCCCATTCAGTGCCACTAATAGCACTATAAAGACTGCCACCAGTTACTTCTAAAATTGCAGCGTATTGCTGTGCTGATGTTGCAAGTGTTTTAATTACAGCATAAATTGTTTTGGCTGTTACAATGTCGTTACCAATAAGATTTGCTCCATCAAATAAAATTGATGGATTAGAGCCTATAATATTATTAGCCTTTATTGCTGAACCCGCATTAGCAGTAAAGTTGTTCCCATTTACACTCTGATCTGCCCACACTAAAACATCTGAACCATCTAAAGTAACCCCAGCATCAGCCTTGAGCCATAGAGATAGGCCTGACAATGGGATTGAAGAGCCGCCTCCGCCTGCACCTGTTATCGATACGGAACGAAGCCTTAAACCAAGGCCAAGATTCACAGATTAGATCCCCCGCGTATACGCAATGGCTTTTCCGGTTGCCAACGCAAAAGCCGTAACGGCTGCAAAAAGAACAAATCCTGCTGGGAATGTTACGCTTGTTAGGGCGTCGCCAGTAAGAGCTGTTTGACTAACTGATGTGAATGACCCGTCAGAAATAAACTGAATTGCCTGAAAGTTACCAGTAACAACGCCAGTAGTAGTTGTGACCTTGCCACCATATTCACCAACACTTAAAGAGGTATCCTGATTAATTTGAAGATCATACGCCATAATGGATTAATTGAGTGTCAAGGGTTAGTAGCCAATGACTGTGATTCGGTAGGTGGCGGTGTTTACAGCGATAGAAGCATTGTCTGCGTTAATGCAAGAAAGGCAGACGGTGTTTGTCTTGTAAACCACGCCTTGAATTACTGCTCCTGCTGAAATTGCTGATGGCAGGCCAATCAAAACAATGTCGTTTATTGCCGCACCCGTAACTACTACGTCACGATAGTGCTGGTCGTTTGCATTGACTGTTCCAAACGTGACCGAAGTAAGGAGGGTTAGCGTCTCTATGCTTTGCGGTAGCACTCCGTAGGTTGCCCCATTTGCAAGCAGCCCGACAGCAATTAGACCAGAAACGGCATTGATGTTTGCTGGTTGAGTGATCGGTGTAGCCCCATAAAAAGCTAATTTAGAGCCAGTTGTTTGGCCAAAAATTGTCCCAGTAACGCCACCAACCCCGATATTATATCCGTCTGTGATTGTAACGGCTGTGCCAGATAAATCCAATACAGTGGCCCCTGTTCCGATCGTGTTATTCTGCCAATCGAGAAATACAGATCCGCTTGAGTTGTACAGCTTGCGGCCAGTCGCGTGAACGTTTGTGGCGCTGTCCTCGACAAAAAGAGCGTCTGCCTCTGCTTTTGTGTAGTAGCTGGATTGAGCACCGGGCACTACTGCCCCTGCCGTGATAAGATCTTTACGAATTGTGACATTCCCCTGGTAAATAGTTTTTGGCGTTCCGCTTTGCGTAATTTCAATTTCAATCTTTGGCGTGATTGTATCTTGGCCAGATAACGCAAATGCGTCCTCAACGCCTGCCGTATTGATTGAAAGAGTGGTTTGTTTTAGTGGCAGAAAGTTTATTCCAGAAGCATCCAACAAAAGCTCAGTCGTGACATTAGTTTGTGCTAGGCGGCCTGTGAATTGAATGGTGTAACCACCCTTGCCGTTATCTTGAACAGATATGTTACTGGTAATCGTGTTAATACCTGACGATATAGCGGCTTGAACTGTAACTGCCGACGCAAATGGAGCTATGCCGGTTGTGGAAGTGCCGCCCCAATTCAGTGAATATAACCCGCCTACAATCTGTTGCCCAAACGAAAGATCGTAGGTTTCATTTTGGCCCGTACCTCCGTCTGATATTTTGGATAAAACAATTTGTCCAGCCGTAGATGCGTTAGTAAAGGTGTCCGCATAAACGATCGGATTACGAACCAGCTTTACGACTTGCTGTGCGTTTACGCCCGTGGCGGGGTTGCGACGAGTATTGACGATGACGGAACTGGTTGGGAATAGCGTAAAAGAATCTGCCCCAAAAGACATCGCCGTGTTTGGCTGAGTGGCGGTGAGAAGATATGAGCCGTAAGTAGAAGAGCCATACAGAGAAACCGTGGAAACATTGTTTGAGATAGCGGTATAGACTGAAATTGCCGTGGCGTTGTAGGCGATAGAGCCAGATGTAGTGCCGTTGCAAGTCAGCTTAAACGCACCGTCAGTAGGCAACTCCTCAATGTTCCCAATACCAACCTTTAAACTCGCCCCGCTAGTATCAATATCAGTCAATGCGCCGGACGCACTCTTCTCTAATAGCCGTAGCCGCAAGGTATAGGAATCATTACGGGTAAGCGTAGGCAACGAGCCGCCAGCCACGCTCCCGCCATCGAGCAAAGCACCCGTGGATGTGTCGATGTATAGGTCTAGCGTAGAGGCCATTTAGGATAAGTGGGTGTCAATTTTAGCCGATGCCCCAGACTTCTGTGCGAGTAGAACCGGGGAAAAATATATCAGTAAATGTTGATCCATTATATAAAAAGCCTCTGGTAAATCCATTTAAAGAGCATGTTCCAGCAATGTTTAAACCTGCGATGGCGTAACAAATAGTGCTGGTTGAGCCCGGGACAAATATATCCGTAAAGGTAGAACCGTCATATAAATAACCTCTTTGGATATTTCCGCTAACATAGCGGCCAACAATGTTTAAGCCGTCTATGCCATAGGGTCGAAGACTAAAAGAGCCATACATATTTACAGGTAAAAATGTTGAGCCATTATATAAATAAGATGAATTACCGACCCACACAATTATGTTTGTCCCGCTGATACTTATCGGATTGGTAACATTATAAGCATCGGGAAAAAGAATATCAGTGAATGTTGCCCCATTAAATAAGAAGCCTGCACTAAAACCGCTTAAGGAGTATGAACCAATAATGTTTGAGCCGTCAATGTCAGAAGCCGTTGTAATAACAGAATTAGGAACATATATGTCAGCAAATGTTGATCCATTATATAGAAATCCCTTGGTAAACTGATTTAAGGTATATGAGCCAACAATTCTTGAGCCGCTAACCCCAAAAGCATTGGTCAAACTAGAACCCGGAATAAATATATCTGTATATTTTAGGCCATCATATACAAAACCTCTACTAACCCCACCCACAAAGTATCGACCAACAATTCTATACGGGAACGCAACCGGCTGTGGCGTGCCACTTCCCCCACTCCCCGTTCCTGCTCCACCCGTTCCGGTACCAGCTCCGCCGCTACCCGTGCCCGCACTACCAGATCCGACTGGATTGCCAGCCCCGCCAGCAAGTGCGGTTAAATACGATATGCCCAATCCGTTGGCCGCCTGCTCCACAAACATATTCGTTCCAGCGACCATCTTATATCTTGAAAGCAAATCCGCCCCATACTCAGTACGGTTGATAATATGATTGATTAAATTAACATCGAGGATCTTGCCGTCACGGATCGGACGGATGGGCGGGACGATTCGCATTACTGCACGGCGTTAATCACAGCCCCCGTATTGAGATAAGAGATTTTTACATTGTTCCCCGCTACTGGCTTTTGTGCGTTGGCCGTTTCAACCAAGTCCTCGATTCGATTGATAATCTCGTTCATGTATTCAACACTAATTCCAATCCCGTCAGCGGTGGCTTGAATAGGGCGAAGCGGTTTAGTTTTCATTAGAATACGAAATTCACAGCAGAGTAAGCCTCGATCTTTTTAACATTGGGAATGCCGTCGCCAGTATAGAAAGCGTCTGTCCCACGGAAGTATTCCGTGAACTGCTCCTCAATCTGATTAAATAATCCACGGCGAGTAAACGAAATTGAGCTTTGGACATATCCCGCATAAATCCATTCAATCGTCACAGGATACGGCACAATCGACCCGACGGTAATATTGCCATATCGGCCAGCTCTGGCATTTGCTTCCGATATAGCGGCACCTTGTGCGGCCTCAATCTCGGATCGTGTTGAGTTTCTGCGATATTCCCGTTGTCTTGGGTTCGGCGGCATTACCGTACCATTGATTGAAGCGGGCATTAAGCGTTTTGTGGGTATAATGATTTGACTGTTGGTAAAGTCTAACGCCAACACCCCACCTTTAAGTAATTCAAAGTAGCTATCGGTTGTTATATACTTAGCCACAATCGAAGCATCTGCCCCAAACACGCCCGCCCCTGCTTGCCCCACCGCCGTCACATAAGCGGCTGGCAATCCGCTGGCGGTAGTCATGCCAACATAATTAACGACCAGTGACGACAGATCTCCGTCTAGCGGTTCCACCCTAGTCGTCTCCACCGCCATTCGTGTGTATTTTGGCGTGTAGGAAGAGTCGACGAAGTTACTGTGGAGCGTATTGCGATCCGGCTCAAGCGTCGCTACATCAGCCGTGCGGATTGTGTAGGTTTCCGAAAGAAGCGTAAGGCCATCGATCTCGGTAGTCATATTCGATTTTCGCAAAACCTTCTGACCGCTGGCTGGTTTCCCTACTAAGGTTGCGCTCACGATGCTGACCTCAAGATTGGCACGCCAAGGCGTTTGTCTAATAGATCCTGCATCTGAAATAATCCGCCCTTAATTGCCCGGACTTCGTTGTAAATGTTGTTAAATACTTCAATCGACATAGAGGAAGGCATGCTGATCGTTTTAGATTCAGTTTTACTGGTTAGGCTGGTAGTCGCATCCTGCGTTATGGCTTCTTCCGCAATCATCTTTGCGGTTGTCTTTTTTGGAGATTCGGTCTGCATGGCGTAACGAGCCCGAGTTTCCGATCGATTGATTCCCTGGAAGATGTCTTTTGCTGCCGAGAAGTTGCCAGTGCCAAACTCAAAAGCAGCCATGCCTAACTGAGTGAGCAGATCCAGTATGCCTTGAATCTCTCTTCCAATCGGAAGCAAAACATTGCTAATCAAAAAGCCAAATCCAATTACTAGATAATTCTGGAATGTTTTTAATGCATCGGAAGCCATGGAGAGTTGGGCGATTGTCTCGTCCGACCAAACGCCCATGGAGTTGCCTTGCTCAAGAATTGCGGCCGATCCTTGGTTCATTACTTTAATCAGATCAGTTTGAGCTTTACCGAGAAGTTCATTAACAATAATGAACTGCCGACCATCGTTGGCCCCACTGGCAAAACTATCAGATATCCTTAAAAAGATATCTTCTGCCCCCATTGTTTTTAAATCATCAATCGTGATTCCGACCTCTTTAAATGTATTAATTAGGCCATCATCCCCGGCGATCGCCTTTTGCTGTGCAAGGGAAAGTTTGTTCAGCCCGGCCGACACTGCCTCAACTCCGCTGCCAAAGACTGACGCGGCGTTTCCAAGTAGTTGCAATTTGCTGGCTGATACGCCGAACTTTTCAGCGATGTCCTGAAGCTGATCGCCTTTCTCAATCGCCATAGAAAACCCAGATATAATCTTATCAAAGGCAAAAGCACCGGCGACCATCGTGCCCGCCGTCTTTGCGAATTGAGCGACAGAGGCTTCCGCCCTTTGCAATCCGCGATCAAACGAGGATGCGTCTAAGGCGAGTTTGGCTGTAGCGACTGCGTCCATTACAAGCCCGCTTTCTTTCGCTCGTAATTAGCTATTTTTGCCAAGCGTTTGATCATGTTTATGACCTGTATGTCAATGGATCTCTGAACGGTGGATTTACTAATTACATTCGATATCCAAGGGACTGTGTTTGTCATTGAAATGTAGGGCTTTGAAAATACGCCTGCTTTTGTCTGCGACCTGTCCTGCACACGGCCGCCGCCAGTATGGCGATAGACCCATTTTGGTATTGGTTTAAAACCGCCAAGAATGCCCGCACATACGGCCCAGCCTGACTTTGCGATACCCACGTTTCCGCGCTTCTCCTTAAAATATTTAGCAAGATCACTGTCCTTTGTGACCACTTGGCGAACGTACTGATTTTTCGGGACTCGCTTGCTTCTGCCATACCTAGCGCTTTGATGTTTTGCGCCACGATCAAAGGTTCCAATTTCTGTGTAAATATATGGCTTATGATTAATTCTGCCTAGTAACTCTCTGGCCGTTCCATGTGTTTGCGCTGCTTTTTTGCCCTTCTTAAATGTTTTGCCTAGAATAATTGCGGCTAAAGCGTTGGCGGCTTGTTTTGCGTTTTGCGTTTTTGTTTTACCTCTTGGCAGTGGAAGATTCCCAATTTCACGCACTGCGGTTGCCCCGGATTTATAAACCCGATCAATGTCTGTAGTTACCGCTTTTTCTCCAAGCATTTTTGCCTTGGAATTAAGCCCAAAAGGCTGCGTTGCATTAGCTAGTCTAACGCAAAGCATGCGAGCCTGAATCCGCATTTCTTTTCCAGCCTCAAGTTTTGCGCTTCCGACAAAGGCGTTCAGTGCCTTTTGAAGTTTAGCAGGATTAACGGTAAGGCTGGCGCTCATAGTCCTAACGCTTTCTCAATGTCACGAAGTTCAGATCCGGAAAGATCCGCTGGGCGTCTCAGCTTTGTGCCGTTCATATACATAAAAACGTGAGCTGCTTGGTTTACGAGAATCAAAGGCACTTCCCACAATATCGTTTCCAGTGACCACCCTGTTTCTTTTGCCAGGATAAACACGCTCGAAGCGGTCGCCCCTGGCGTTACTCGTTTCCCGGCGGTTGCGGTACTCCGCTGGGGATAACGTTCACTCTGGCCTTATTGGCCTCGTTTAGAATGGATGTGACAAGCAGGCTGGCCTCGTCGCGATCCTGATCTGTAATATTTTCAGACCATTCCATCACACGATCACGGAATGCGTCTTTATCCCAAGCCAGCTTAATGGCTGACTTCCTGTTTTTCGCCAGCAGAATGTGCATTAAAATAAATCCGTATACGAAAAAGATTGGACTATCCGCCGCATCTCTAATCTGCAAAACCAGCAAGCGGCTGCCCTCCGTGTAAGGCGCCAGCTTTTCCTTTTTAAAATAGCGATCTGGCGCAACGAACGCATTATCTAATTCTTCCAGTAGGCTCTCTTCGCTCATAGTTTCTTTAGGATTGCTCGCTTAAGTTCTGGGCTGGCTCGTTGGCTAACCAGAAGAGTTTGCCCGCCGCGTTGAATTGAGATGATTGGCTCGGCACGCTTCATTAATCCCAACAGCGTCTCGCGATTTTCCAAAGCTGCTCGCACGTAACGAATGGGCGATTCCTCATCCGATTTCATGTCTGCCCACGTGCGCTCCATTTCGGCTTTCGCCTCTTCCCCGCCCGATATAGTGAACCAGAATGTGAACTGCCTTTGGCCTGTGTCCTCTTTAATGATGCACGTGACAGGATCCATTTGCCGTAGCTTTGCGCCAAAGGCGGAAGCGGCCGCAGCCACTTTGATATTTGTTGTCCCCCAAAAGCTATCAACCATTTAGGATCTCATAAACCCGCCGGAGCGGGTTAGCTCATGTTAGGGAATCGAGTCGCCGATACGTCCACTGTTACAAATCCGTCAGACGCTTTGTTGACGGTCACGCTGTCCACGATGATTTTGCCGCCTGTGCTGGTAGCGTTAGCAAGCGTGGTTAGAACAGCGCCTGCGGTTGTCGCGTAGGAGCCAGTGATAGTGGTGGAGAATGCAAAGGTGTCTGTGGGGTTATAGATTCCAACCCCGACTACCTCGCCGCTTTGATTGCGAACTTCTGCACGCTCTACGTTGCGTGTCTCTGTGAAAGATTGAACTAGGCCGCCTGTTTCAGCGGTGATACCAAAAACAAGTCCAGAAGTTCCGACGGTTGTGGCTGCCATATTGCCTTAAATTTTGTGTCAACTCGCGACTGAGTTTGGGTAGGCAATTACTGCCAGCTTGTAGGTGCGACGCATTGTTCGCTCTTCATCGTCGGCCTCTGGCTCAACTGATTCTAGCTTTGCGTTGTAACAGCGGGCAGATCCGATGGCCGTCGTGGCGTTTAATCGTGTAGCCAGCGGGCTAGAATCATAAAAAGCCTGCATGACTTTAGAACACTTTTGCGTATGGGCATCCACGGTTGTGTCGTCATAAGAATCATCCACCACAATTTCAACTGGCACGCTGAACACGCCAGATCCCTGAACCGGCTCTTCCGTTCCTAGCGTGGCTTTAATCACGATCGAGGGCGGCATGTTCTCTGTCTTATCGTGGGACAAGTGATAGGTCACCCCAGTAACGGTTGCAGTTAGAAGCTCTCGAAAAGCAGCTTCAATTAAACGATCCAGCATGGTGACGGCGGGCATGTTTACAGCTCCACGTCAACGCGACCAAGCCAAGGCGCGATGTTGTCTTGCGCCCACCGTTCTTTCTGCGGCAGAAAGTATGTGGGGCGGCCTTGGCGCAAGGCAGACGCCAGCACGGCCGGAGCTGAGTTGATTGTCATAAACTTGTCTGCGTGCTTAATGGCTTGCGCCATTTCCACAATCGATTGAGCCGTCCAATGCCTTTTGTGAAAGTAGTATTTGCTCTCGCACATAATTATGTAATCGCCCATTAACTCTGATGCCTTTTGCTGAATATCCAGCGTGGGGTAATTCCACGCCTGGCTAATCCCTAACGGCGCCAGGAGATTGTATTGATCTGGCAGGCCGAATGGCGGCACGTCTGGCACGCAATCTAAAAGAATTTTTCTATCAACTTTGATTAAGGCTGGGTGGCTATACATAAAGTCCACATAGCTTTGCCCGCTGTTTCGGTATTCGTTGTAACGGTTTGGCCAAATCTGTAAGTCTAAAATCTCCCCTTCGCCTTCACCTGGCGCGACCCATTTTGCATAGCTTATAAGATCAAGAGCGCCTGCGTATTGTGGCAAGCATTCAATAAATACCTCTTCCCCTTGGTTTGCAAAATGCCAGGCAGCCGGAAAGCAGTTAATTATGTCTCCAAGGCGCTGATGATAGACGATGGTTTTCAATCGTTAAATCCGACGATGGCAAACGACCAGTACAGATCTCGTTGACTACATACCACTCGTTTAAATCCAAGATCGGTTAGCGTTTTGGCCATATCTTCGGGATGAAATAAGTGAGCGTGCTTACGATTGTTTTGCGGTAACCAATATTCCATGTCTGGATGTGGCAAATACATAAACAGAGTTCCTCTCGGCTTGAGGCGTGTTTTCCAATGCTCTAGGGCGTGGACGTATTTTTCGACGTGCTCAAGAGTATGAGACGAAAAAATAAAGTCATACTTACCGTCTGGTAAATTTAGTGCGTTGTGTCCGTCTGGCTGATCAATGTTCACCACAGTAGCGCCGGGCAAGTGCCAATCTTTAGTGCCACCAATATCCAGTCCGTTACCACGGCAAAAGTGTTGGGCGAATGGAAGTACGTGAGCGCAGGCGTTTCCACTCTTAATATAATTTGGGTACAGCTTGCCCCTGTATTCGTAGATCACGGGTTCCGCTCCTTAAATATCTTTTCGCCAAGCTCGTAGTTTTCCTTTGCGTTGTGGCGTTTAAATTCCGCATCCTGCGCTGCGCCCGTGAAGAGCGGATTATTGTGAGTAAAAACAACATCCTTCGCTTCGATGATTACGCCGTCCTTTGCCCCGCGTAGGCTATACTCATTATCGCTGAAAATACCCGAGCATGCGTCGTACTCAGGCGCAAACAGAGTGCCCTGCTGTTTCAGCCTGGCCTTTGTTAAAATTGCTAGGCAAAGCAGATCGTCTTTGCGGTGACCGTCAGACACGGCGAGGATTGACGGCTTACTTAAATCGCCAAGCCGTTGCGTGATGATTGTATCCCAATGCAGCGGAGGATCCCAATCGTCCGAGCCTTGAATGATAATTTCACCACGGGCTACTTCGGCCGCCCTGTTCCATGCGGCAATACACCCGCCCTTACCTTTAACTAACCCCCAATTTTTCAGCATGTCGGCTTTAGGATCGTCATCGTCGACTGAGTAGATCCACTCGACTGACGCTGGATCTGCCGCCTTTTTCATCCACAAGATGCGGGCGTTAATCGCTTCTTGCGGCCGGCCTCGCGTGGCGTGGCAGACGGTGATCTTTACGGGCTTCTGTGCCCGCCACATGTTCTCGATCTTCTCCGCCTCTGTGGTATCGCCCACGGCTTTGCAGGCCGCTAGGTACAGATCGATACACTCGAAGTCATAAACGGTGCGCTGGGCGTTCCAGATCTTTACGCCCGGATCGGGCTGAACCATGGCAGATTTCAGTAAGTGATAAGCCTGTAACCACGCACCCACGCTGGCTTCTTCCCTAGCTAAAAAGTAAATCGCCTCTCTACGCCCAGGGTTCATCTGGTGTGCCTTTTGGTATAGGCCGATCCTGACGTTGCGATCCTGCGTGGCTGTCGCTTGATTGCATGCAGCCTCGTAAGCCAGCGTGGCCTCTTGCCCCGGCCAGACAGCGGCAACGTGTGACCAAGGCTCTGATTCCGTCCTGCGATTTCCTAGGAAAAGTTCCTGCTGATAGTAGTACGCATACTTGCCCGCCTCGCTTAACTGGCCTTGAAGGATGCGGAGATTCCGATCGGCGCTGTTTGGCTTATATCCGCCTGGGTGATGCTCTACCCATACCGCCTGCTCGCCTACAGATTCCAGCCCAGCATTAGGCAACAGCGCCTCATGCACGGCGTAATGCCACTTTCCCGACCATGCGCCATCTATACGCCTTACGAGACGCTCACGTACGGGGCGCAAAGAGGCGTTAATCACGTTATAAACTCCCGCATAGATGCCGAGCTTGGGATTCTGTTCAAACGCTTCCACGCCCCTTTTAAGAGCGTTTTTGAGGTCTTTATGTGGCAAGTCATCGCAATCCACCCAAACCGCATAGTCGCCGGTGCAGGCATCTAGTGCGGTATTGCGGGCGGCGGCAAAGTTATCGACGTGCGGCCAGCTCGCCCCTGCCGGTGCATTTTTATATTCGACTATCTTCGCCCCTGACTTTTCAGCGATCGCCCGCGTGCCGTCGTCAGGCCGAGCGCCTTGGGCAATACACACGACCAACTCATCGCAGAATGGTTTAAAGGCGGTAAGGCAGCGGTCAATAAATTGGGCTTCGTGCCCGGCGATCATGTAGATGGAGATTTTAGGATTTCGAGTGGCCATTCTAAACCTCTCGCAACCCAAGCACGTAACTACCGATAGAAGTATCAATCGACGCCACGCGATAGCTAACCGAGTTAGCCAGCAGAATAGATCCGATGGTTGGCGCCGATGAGATGGAGCTTACGCCGATGGTAAAAGTGGAGTTTAGATCCAGATCAAACCCGCCTAGCTCCACGTTTTCTTTGCGGGTAATTGTCGAAAGGATGCCAGTAACGCCAGCAGAACCAATGGTGGCGGCTGTGCCAGTTTGAGTATATAGAGCGGCCAGACTTTCCTTTAGGCACTCTGTAAATTCAGACATGTGAGGATTTCTTAAAGTGGAAAGGGCGGTGAGCCTTTCAGCTCACCGCCCTCCCCGAGTGAATTAGCTACCGTTGATACGAACCAAGCTCGCGGGCTCTCCGGCTTTCACGCCGTAGATCAGGGCGTAGGTGCGTTGGAGCATGCCCTTGACCACGTCGTAGTTCTCACGAACTTGGACGGATAGGCCAGTGCGGGGTTCCGTCACAACCGAGATGTCCCCAGGGATGGGAACGCCGGTCGGAACTTCAGGAACGCGGGCCGCGATCAACAAGGCTTCCTGCTGGGCGAAGAATCCGCCGAGCGTGATGCTGTTGGAAGGCACTGCGCTATACTGGTTGATGTTGAATCCAGCCACGTTGCCGATCCCAGCCGTGCGAACGAGGTCGCCAGTGATCTGAGGATTCGCAACCACGGTGCTGTCATTCAAGAGTGCGCCGTAGAAGCTGGGGTTAAGAACAGCGTACCGGCCGTTGACCGGGGCGTTGTTGTTGTTAAGGGTGATTCCGGCCGACACTACCGAGCGGTAGGAGAAGGCGCTGGAAGCAACCGTCAATGCGCTGGTGAAGGTGGAGGAGGTCACGAGAGCGAGCAAATCCCCAACCATTTGCAACCCGAGGGCGTGCGCGGCTGCGCCGGCGAAACGCTCGATTAGGTTGATGTTGGAGCTGGTGCGCTCTTGATCGTCCACAGAGTAGGAAACGTGCTTGAACTTGTTAAGAGTGATCTGCACGTCTGTCTGGGTTGTCGCAGTCGCTACGTAGCCGTTCGCCTGCGAGTAGTCCTGGGCGGTCGTCGCAGAGATACGGTGTGTAAAGACTGACGCGTTGTATTTAGCTGCTTCGCTGCTGAAATCCGTTACAGAGTTTCTCAGGAAGCTGTAATCTGCCACGAGGATTTCAAGAGCCCTCTGTGCGATTACATTCGCATTCGTTGTTCCGATTGAGTTAGGCATGGTGGTGTCTCCTAGTGGACTGGATTACAGTCCGAGTTTGCGGAGCAGTTCCGACCGACGGGCCGGATTCTTTTCCGCGTTGAATTGATTGAGGATTTCTGCCCGGCCGAGCGGTTGGCTCGATTCAGCGGGAACCGCCACTGCGCCAGCAGCGTCGGCCTTGGCTTTTTCCAAAGTGGTCACGGCCTTGTCGTCGGCCTTTTCTTCAACCTTTGCGCTCATCTCCTTTTTCGCCATATCTTCGGCAGGAGCTTCAGGCGCTTCGACAACGTCAGAAGCTGCGTCGGCTTTCATCAGCGCGAGGACTTCTGTGAGCATTGCAGCGATGTCGATCAAAGTAGGTTCGGCCATTTTCTCTTCAGGCTTGTCGGCAGGCATTTCAGCCAGTTCGGCTTTAGGTGCTTCGACAACGGCGGGAGTTTCAATGGCAGGAGCTTCGGGTGCGGGAGCTGCCACAACGGCAGCCTCACTCAGCTCTTTTTTGACTTCGACGGGTGCTTCGTTCATTTGAAGTTTTTTCATGTCAACTGCTGTGAATGCAGAAAACATGCCTGCGGGATTTGCGGCTGGGGTGCTAACTACGCTGATGTCGTAGATCTCGCTTACCCTGGCGAAGCGATCGCCCTCTACTTGTTCGGGCACTCCGCTAAAAGTAAGAGATAGGCCAAATCCTTCAGGCAATACGTTTGCTAAGTGCTGTACAAATTGCGCCTCGTTGGTGTTAAACAATGTTAAATCGCCCATTAAGCGATCGCCTTCGATCTTAAATCCATCGATATAACCCAAGATTCCAGAGACTTCCGCACCGTGGCCCATGGTCACTTTGATGCGCTTCATGGTCAGCGCCACAGCCAGCGCTTGTTCGAGGGAGGTTTGATCGATCAGTAGGTTATGGCCCTTGGCCTCGCCTACTGTTAAAATGGATACGTTAGAAAGTTTGTTGGCCATGCTGGCCAACAGGTGTCAAATCAGTTTCGGCTAAAGACGGGACTCGGAAAGATAGGTGCGGATTGGACGGGTTGCCCAGGTTCGGGTGGCGTGTGCATGTCTTGGATCGCCATATTGATTGCCGCCGCTAGGCCTTCGGCTTCTTCAAGTTTTTTCATGTATAGCATCTGATTGTTTAGACCGCCAAACTTCAGCTCAACATATGGTCGTTCGTATTTTTGCAGTGTTTTCCACAAGATTGCGGCAGAACCCAAAAACATAGTCCCGCCAAGAATCGGGCTATTTGTGGAGATGCAAGATATCCCAAACAATAACCCGAACACTGAGAGAATGATCCACATTAAACACGCGAGCTGCCCGGTCTTATCCTTGCCGTAGCTTGTGCCAATAATGGATCTGAGATTATAAGTTTGATTATAGGGTGCGCCTACTGACACAACTTTGCCGACTACGCTAATCGTGCCGTCATCGTAGTAAATAGTATCCGATGAATTACCGTCCACGCCCTAATCGTATGGGCGGAGGGTGTGCGTACAACTATTTTTTACGGGTAGTTCTTGGTTTCTTATCTTTTAACCCGACCGCTTTAGCCACCATATCCAGCTCCTTTGAGGAAAGATTGAAGTCTGGATCGTCCTTCATTGTAAAGGATTCTGATAAAACTTCCTTAATGCTCTTAACGCTTTCTTGAATTTTTGCCGACAGCTCCGCATCTGGCCCAGCGTTCGGATCTTTCTCTGGATTGACTGGCGTGGGTTCGTCGATTGCGGGCGCTTCTTTAACTACTTCCACTGGGGCCGCCACGTCGGTCTGCGGTGCAACTGTTCCAATCGATGCTACAAACTCACGCTCTTTAGCGATCTGCCTGACCTGCTCTTCCCAGTCGAGGCCTAACTCCCCAAAGTAATCCTGCAGGCTGGACAGCCCAGCCTTGTAATCCTCACGTGCCTGCATTGCCTCACGCCCTGCGTCCACAGTGAGCGACTTCGGAGTCTGCCACGTAACCTTTGCGTAATCCCCGACGGCTGGTAGATCGCCGTTAGCGATTGCGCCGCCGATGAAGTAGCGCCATGCACGATTACAAAATCTGTCGATCAATAGGCGCTGACGTTGTTCAAATCTGCGCTGAGCCTTAGCTACAATAAACCGCATCCCTGCCCCGCCGACGCTTGCTGGATCGTAAACAAATTCCACGGGCAAGCCTAGGCCCATGGCCACGTCACGAATAAGGAACTTGGCAAAAGGTTCAAAGCCAGCGTGCGGTCTATTCGGCCCAATCATCTCGATCTTTTCGCCAGGTGAAAGGCGCGGGATAGTTGCCGAGCTGGTGATCTCCTCGCGGGCGATTGTGGGTTCGCCAGTGTCTTGAGCCTGCACGGTTCCAAAGAATCCACCCTGCCCGGCCAGCTCGTCGCCTTGGTCGGTGGTGATAACTGCGGCAATCGATCCCTGCAATTTCAAAGCATCCTTTTCAAACTCGCCGAGCATCTTCAAGTCACGGACGTGGTTCAATGCGCGAGCGAGTGAAGATCCGCCACGGATTTGATCTGGCCGTTCCAGCTCCATTAAATGAATGACGGTATCTGCGCCCAACTTGCGATACAGCTCCCCCGTTTGGACTAAGTATCCAGTAGGCTCGCCGAGCTTGCCGAGAAATACGCCGTCAGAAGTTCCGTAGTCGTCCCCCTCGCAAACGCGGTGGCCTTCGACAATTTGCAACTTTCCCTTTTCCGTCATAATGACGAACACGTCACCGTCCACGTCGATCGATCGCGATAGTGCGAGCAGCATGTCTGTCCAGGTCATACGCCCCGTAACTTCGGGCGATGGCACAACCACATCGCGCCAGTATTCCTCGCACAGCCTGCCAAAGTCTTGGTCTGCCCCGCGATACTGTGGCCGTAGTCCCGGCCCGATCGAATAGGTGGCGATTGAATCCACTGCCCCTTTAATTAAGCCGACGTTGCGGTACATGTGCCGGGCGAGCTTTAGCAGTTCAACCCGTGTCGCTTCGTTAAGATCCAGCCGTGAATCGCGGGCATGTGCCCCATAGATGACGGGCCGCTTGCGGGAAAAGCCTGCGCCTTCGTAGGGTTGGAACGTGCTGATGCCTGCACCGAATCCAGCGCCGAACGCTTTGATCCCTGCGCCCATCCGAGCCACGAGTGAAAGTTTCTGCGCCATAATCAGCTATCCAGAATGTAAGAAAATGAGGCGCTAGTGCGTGTGACTTGTACGCCGTTTAGGTAATCGATTGCGGCCTGGAAAAGCTCAACCCGTTCAGTGGGTTTAAGATCGATCTGAAAGCTGGCCGATTGCCCGCCCGCTGAAGATCCAACCAGTGCACGGCCTGATGCTGCGCCCGTCATTGCCGCGTTGCGGTCAGTGGCAAGGTTAGTCAGGGCGCTTGCGGTAACCCCAGAGGCTTGTGCCAGGTAGTTCGTCGCAACTGCCCGCGTGAGTCTGCGGGAAATAGCCATCACGTCGCCACGGGTGTCAACGATTCCTCGTCTAGTGAAGCGGTTGGCCTAATGACTTTACCGTACACGGCAAAGCCAGCCAGATATGTTTCGCAGTCGTACAAGTGATCCTGCCTGCTTTTGATCCGTATCCATTCGTAATGATCGCGCCCTGTCTTGCGGTTGATCCGATGCACCTTTTTGTGGCTGCTCATGTGCTCGCGATAGTCCGGGCTTACGTCGTGTGCAATTTCCCAGCGTGGCCCCTGCCCTCGTCGCAACCATGCTAGCAGATCTTGACAGGCTGGCGAACTGAGAAGCAGAAGCATGCAGCCCGCGTCAGTGGGTTGCTCGGCCGAGTGCACCGATTTCATCCGACCTCGCGGCGTTTCAATCCAGTAGGCGGGACGCTCTTCGCCCTTTAATGCAGTCCACTTGTAGCGGGCGCAGATTCGGTAAGAGTCTTGAGTCTCGTATCCGCTATCCATTGCCGTGTGCTTTGGCGGCACACCCAATGCGTGCAAGTGTTGTGCCACGTCCTCGATCGTTCGTGCTCGGCCTTCATCAATCAGCCTGCTCGTTCCATCCCTAGCAAACGCCCTCACCACAAACCAATACTCGTCGATCTGTCTATCTATGGCCGCCAGTTTAATATGTTCCGTTTCCCAATCCTGCTTTTTCGCAAATGCGCCGGCGGGAATGTCGATTGTTTTATCGTCGTCAAACTGATCTTCCCACGGCATCGCGCTCCATCCGTTCACGAATCCTTGCAAGCCGTGCAGATAATGCTTTTGAGTCAGGAACTGTTTGGCGCAGTCGGCGAAAGTGACGGTGGGCGAGTACCAGCTAGGCAGTCGCATGCTGCGCCTACCCCGTTCTGCGTTTGGATTTGCTGCCACCCACTTGCCCTGCTCAACGGCTGATCGCCTGTGACCCTCAGTCCACGGCTCGTTGCATTTTGTGCAATAGTATGCGGCCGTTTCACCGACTTTTTGTAGATCCCATTTACCATCAGGATTGCGTGCGTTATCCGCCCAGCGCACTTGTCCGAACTCCATCGCCTGCATTTCACCGCAAGCGTGGCAAGGGACGTGGAAAGTTTCCTGCGTTCCTGCCTGATAGTTTTGCCATATATCGCCAGTGCTTAACGTCGGAGTGCTAGTCAGCACGTGCTTGCGGTTGGGGAAAGCCTTTGTCCGTTCCAGCGCCAGATTGTAAGCGGCCGCTTCTCGTTCGGTCGGTGGGGCAAACTTGTCCAGCTCGTCCAGAACCGCAATGCAGATCGGCCGTGAGCTGATGTTTGCCGGGCTATTCGATCCAACTAGGCTGAGAGTCATGCTGGTAAACTGCATCTCTAAGATTTTCAGGTCATCGCTATCGTATGGGAAAAGAGCTTTCACCGGCTTGCACTTCTCAAAGATCGGAGTCAGTCGCGTTTCGCTGTAGCTCCTAGCCAGATCCGCGTTCGGCATTACGAGCAGTGCTGGCGCTGGATCGTTGGCGATTCTATACGCCAGCCAGATCGCAAGAGTCAGCGTCTTGCCTGTCTGTGATCCCCAGCAAAGGCTAACGGTATGGACGCCAGGATCGGCCAGTGCTTCCAGTACGCCCGCCACGTAAGGCGTATACTTGGTTGAGTAAAGACCTGGGCGAGCGGTTATCCTGCTATCTAGCTGAATGTTTTTTTCTGCCCACTCGATGACGGACGGCGGTGGCTCAAAGTTCCAGCGGTCGCGCTCGCGTTTGAGTAGCTGTTCGGCCGCCTTCACAGCGCTGCCTGCACTTGTCGCATTACTTGCCCCACCTCGTTCTCCACCTCTTTCTGTATCTCAGCGGCTGGCCGGTGGGCGCAGATCGGCGCTAGGCGTTTGGGCATGCCAAGCAGTAGCGGGATTAGGGCGTTAGTACGGCGTGCCAGTATCTTGTCTGCCTCGTCGATCGGCACCATTTTGCCCTCCGCCTCGTTGATGTCCGGCCGGTCGCCCTTCATTTTTCGCAGTGCCTCCACGACGCGGGTGTAATCGCCTATTAGTGACGACCGCTCTGGCCCACTCGCTTCCTTGGCTGCCTCGCCCAAGGTAGCGGCCAGCGATTCCAATCGATCGATCTCGCCGTCTAATCCTATCCCGGCGATCGGCTTCATGGGCTTTGCGGTCGCAACCGCCTGCCCTTTCTCAAGCTGGCGCCGAGCCTGACGCAAACCAACGCCAGTAGCGGCGGCTTGAGCGAGGATTGCGGTGTTTGGTCGGCGTCCCATAACGTCATTCAATGTTTTTGCGTAAAACTCAAGAAATTACCGAATGTCTTTGCCAT
>Ga0209298_10000945_pt1 | contig 19331 bp, 29 predicted proteins | sample S_140806_EF_Meta_FD_187325 | JGI IMG/M metagenome (GOLD analysis project Ga0209298, IMG submission 187325) | Freshwater microbial communities from Lake Simoncouche, Canada to study carbon cycling - S_140806_EF_MetaG (SPAdes) (version 2) | ecosystem: Environmental > Aquatic > Freshwater > Lake ...
CCCACGTTCCAGACCAGTTCCCAAACGATTAAGTTGCATAAGAGCCTCGGTGTACTTGTCTTCGTAATATTTAACCAAATCCTGCTCGCCCTTCATGAATAACATAGCTTCACGCATAGATCCATAGAAAAGGACTGGGTCATAGTTATCACCTAACCAGCTTGTGCCAGTAGTATTGTTAACGGTAGCTACAGTTACAGAAAAACCAGATCCTGTGCCACCAATAGACGAAGAAGCGGCTGTAAGGCTATCGCCAACAGCATAAAAATTGCCGCCGTTAGTAAGTGCAACTGCAGATACAACACCGCTAGAAACAGTAATAGTTGCCGTAGCTCCAGAGCCTTGACCGCCTGTTAGCGAGATATTAGGGTAAACCCCAGTACTATAGGAAGAACCGCCGGTAGGGGCATTAAACCCAGAAATAGCACTTTGAACAATAGATACTGGGTAATAAAAATAATGTAGTTCTATAGCGTACCCACTGTCGGGGGTTGGCCCTACAATAAAAGACAACTCATTAGCATTGCTATACTGAGAACCAAACAGCGCGTAATACTTAGGCAGTCCGGTAGATGTCGGCGTAGGGTAAGCTTCACGAATAAAGTTAACATCTTTGTTAAGTAAATACTTGTACGAGGTATCTGTATCAATAACCGCCATTGAATAGGTAGATAGATAGTCATCAGGGCAAGATAAATACTTATTGCTAGCTGTAAGCGCACCCGTTACGTTTTTTCGCAACGCCGGAATTTGGACAGAATTATAAACCCGCTCCTCTGCTTGTTTAACAAAAGTAGGTATATTCGCTACAAATAACGATTCTGTATTTTCAGAGTAGTCCTGTATTGCTTGGTACAGTTGTACGTAGTTCATTCGGGTTTACCCTACTAGGCCATTGGCCCACGAGATGTGTAGCCTTTAGTAGCAGCGCCGTGACCACGTTGCTTAACGCCGTCAGTTTTTACTACATCGTTTTGGCTTTTAAATGTTCCAGCTACAGACATTTTAATTTGATCTACGCCGTTACCCGGTTTAGTAACTGCATTTTTAGCTGTAGTCATAGTTTTACCATCCATAGTATGTGGTGCCGCATATACGGCAGCAGAGCCTACTTCTTTGCCACCTTGTTTCATAGAGAATTTAGCCATGATTAACGCCCTCTTTGAGCTGCCAATTTAGCCATACCACGACCCATAGTCTTCATGTTAGCGTTTTTCTTGCCGACCGTATTTTTGATAGGACCGTTCATAGTTTTAGCTGTAGGACCTGAATCCCCCAAGTTTCTACCTTTTGTTTTGCCTTTGGACTCGATACCATTAGCGCCTGATTTGAATGACATAATTTACTCCTAGTTAACTGTTGTTGTTACTGTACCTACCTGCCCTAATGCAATCAAGTAATTCGGTGTTAAAACCGTATCAAATTGACTTGCCCCACCCACTGGAGCCCAACCCCATTGTATCTGCCTACTACCATCTGCAGGATACCCTGACTCATCAAATGCTGTTGTAGACCCTGCTTCTGTCTGTATACCTGTCAAGCCTGAGGAGTAGTAGCTTGTATCTGGTCTTGGTTCCCGTATAGCTTGTGGGTCTGAAACTGGATACATACCTAACTGCAACTGCGGTTGATCTGGGTCCCAACAAGTAGGGCATACCTTCACATTATAAATCTTTGTCTTTAATACTTGCTTCTTTAATTCCTTGAGCTTATAGCGCTGACCACATCGGTCACACTCCGCAATTGCCCATTTACCCGACGCATACTTTTCTGGCATGATCTACCTCAATAGAACATTTGGCGTGGTACATACCTATCAGCAGCTTTATCTCTATCCTCTTGTGAAGCTAATAACCATTGTTGCTCGTACTCAGACTTTAAAAACAACACTCTTTCTGGGGCAACTTCTGGTTTCTTAGCCGCAATCATGAACGCTAAACCGGCTACCAAACACGTAATTAAACGGAATGGGATGTCTTGTACATTAACACCATCACCAGCATTTTGTAAACGACGTAAACGCCAGTAGACAAATGTGTAAGGACCACCACCATCACCTGTAGGCCAGACGTTGACGTTAGGTAGGTTTAGAACTGTAATAGCTTCAGTTGTTGTATGTGTTGCTGCCGTTGTTCCGTTCTGTGCACGAAAGCAATTTAAAAGCTGTTTGTTTGCTGTATCTACGTTTTGATACGATATGATCTCAGTACCAATCTGAATAAAGCCTGTTGTTGCAAGTTCTTCTACAGAAGTTAGGGTTAGTGTAGTAGCTGTTGCACTGATGTTTGCAGATAGCTTAGCAGTGATAGTGTTTTGCTGTCCTGTCTGGCGGTTAATCCAAACTTGAATTGGTCGGCCCTGTGCATTCTTAGTCGGTATTGTGGAATAAGTAGACTCGGAAATACGGCTAATATTAATATCAACTTGGGTTTGGTCTGAGCCAGTACGGATAACTTGGTCTAAAAGGTCGATTGTATCAACAGGGATAGCGTACATAGCCTGCCCTGTATTAATAGTAATTTGCCCCTGCTCAATAGTCCACAGGTTAATGCCTCGGTTGGCCCACTCAATAGTCAGTAAGTTTAAAGAGCGACGAGCAGTACGCATATCGTAACCCGAACGCATCTCTAAACCTGCACGTTCAAATGCTTCCTCAATTAACTCAGTGAGGTCAAGGTCAAAATCTGATAAGCCTGACGTATATGCCATTATTTAACTTTTCTGTACTGTTTTACTTTTGCTTTTACTTTTGCTGGCTGGGGCACGAACTGCTTTCCTTGTGCTTTCCCCGCTCGTTTTGCTCGTGTTGTTGCTGCGTACTCCTGCGGGCTTAGGGACTCGATTGCTTTTTTTGGCAGGTACCGCTCGCCTGTTTCGGACGACTTCTTCCCCGACTTGGTTGTCCATTTCTGATCGCCCCAAGCCTTGAGGCTGCGCTGTGATTTTGCTAATGCCATTAAGTAATCTCCAGAACCATTTAATCACGATAACCACCACCGGCAGCTTTGTAGCGTTTAGCCATTACTTGTGCTTTACGGGCTGACCATTGACCTGCGCCAGTACCTACAATCGCAGCGGCTTTAACGCTGTTAAAAATTCGTTTACGCAACTCAGGTTTAGTGTAGTTGCCTGCTTCATTTACTTTAGACTTAGTTTTACCGCCTTCAGCATACATGTCCGCCGCAGTTAATGAGCCAGGTTTAGATAGCAACTTCTTAGCCATGGCCGATGCAGTACCACCTTTAGTAGTAACAACTGACTTTGACCCCTTACCCACCTTACCGCCCTTAGCGTATTCAGTAAAGTCGGTTTTATCCTTGCGCGCTTTCTTTTTCGCACCAGGCATTTTAGAAGGGGCTATATCGCCCATCCCACGAGCGGGTCTCATGCACGAGTCCTACCACGAATTGCACAACCATCAGCACGTTTAGAAGCGGAAGAACGAACTGCACCGCCAGCTCTTTTTGAAAGGGCTCTCTCCATTTTTTCTTGGAAGCCAGTCTTTTCTGAATTGGTTCTAGCTACTGGAGTAGGTTTTGATTCAGCTTTAGGTTTTGGTGCTGCTGCTTCAGAGCGCTTAGGGCCGGTCTGTTCAAATCTAGCTAATGGGTCATAGAGTTTAGGAGCTTTAAAGCCTAATTCGCTAGCATCTACCTTTTGAGTTCTGGCTTTTGTATTGCCACCAGCTTCTGTAAACGACTTAGGTGCAGATACGTCTTTACCTTTAACAACGTCTTTAGCTTGTTGTACTGGATTAGCTTTTTCTTTTGCTTCGGCTTTAGGCTCAGCTTTTGGTGTCGGCGCTTCTGCTTTAGGCGTTAATTTTTCCGCAGTCTTTTTAGGAACTGAAGCTTTCATTTCTGAATCGTATAAATCACCGTATTCGTTACGCTTAATTGAGCCTTTAACTGTACCAGTCTCATCTTCGATATCAGACCCTTTAATGCCTTCAAGACCTTCAACAGATTTCATAGCACGGGCACGAACGCCTTCGTCAATGCTACCACCGCCTTCGTATTTTTTCATCTTTTTCATAACTTTTCCACCCCTTTTATACCCTGCTTGTTCGTACGCTTCGCCCTCACGAGCCGAAGCTGGGACTGATTCTCGCATTTTTAATCCTGCTTTAACATCATCTCTAGCCGCTTTAGCTGCGGTTGTAGATACCCTAGAAAATATATCCTTCTCCCCCTCGATACCTTCTTGGGTTTTCTTGCGGGCAGCGTCTAACTTAGAGGCTTCTTTTTCGGTGGGCTTTCTGTAGTTAGGCATGACTAGCAGCCCTTCATCTTAATCATCGTGCCCTTAGTCTTGCCCTTAGTTTCAATGCCACCACCACGAGCCATCTTCTTAGGCGCACAAGCCATACCGCCTTTTTTAAGGGTAGCTAGATTAGTTTTCTTACCGCCGTGTTGTTGCTTATCGTGCATACCAACGGCTTTTTTAACCATCTTCTTGTCCTGAGCCAGATCTTTTTTCATCTCGCCTTTTTCAGCGTGGGCCGCACCGCCTTCTTTCATAAAGCCCATCTTATTGCGTACGGCTGTAGGTAGCTTAGCTACACCTGGGTTCTTTTTCATATCTACTGGTTTCATCATGCCACCTTCTTTAAATTTTTTGCCTTTGTCGGCGTTGTTAAAATCTTTACCCACAGATTGTGGAACTCCTGCCTTCTTAGCAAATGCAGGGTTATGTGCAATTGCCGCCATAAAATTGTGTTGTTTCTTACTTGTTGATGGCATCTTTTTTACCTAACCAACGTTGAACAGTTTTAGTTTCATATATACGAATAGCCGTCCAGACTATGGTAAAAATAGCGGCGACAGCTGGTAACATATCTGCAAGGGTTCCTAGTACAGTGGCAATTGAAGCAAAGTCAATAATTTGTTTTGTTGCGTCGTCCATACTCATAAATGGGTCTTTCATATTAGCACTTCCACGCTCTTAATGATTTGTTAATACGGCTATCTGGGTCTTTAGCGGTCTTCTCGCTTGTTAGTTTTTTCTTCATGCCTTCCATGCGGGCACAGAAAGACTTCTTCCGAGAGCCGCCTTCCGGTTGCGGCGGTTTTAAGTTCATACCCTGTTTCTTCGCTGATGCTCTCCCCTTGGCGTTCAGTCCGCCGTTGGGGTTCTTGCCTTCTTTTCGAGTCCATGCGGGGGTCTTTGCCATTATGCTGCATCTTTCTTTGCATCAATAGACTTCATTAACGGATATAAATAGTCTTCACCAAAAGCTCCAGCAAACTCTTCCATGCCCATGTGACCTAGTTTAATTGTTGGGTCAATCCATACTTCGTAACCTAATTCTCTTGCGCGGTCACAGAATAAGAAGTCTTCTCCAATGTATTGACCCTCTTTTAAAGCAAAATCAAAGAAAGCAATTATTTCGTCGCCTACCTTTTTTTCATCGTGGTAAAGCCATTCTGGATGAGCGTCACGCAACTTCTCAAATACTTCTCTACGAATTAACATAAAGGCAGTAGCTACACGCTTGGCTTTAACCAAACCCATGTAGTTCATCAAAATGTTCTCTTCTTCATCAGTATCTAATGTAGAGATATAAACTTTGCCTTTTTTACGGGCTACTGGAATACCAGCTACGATACCTTTCTTAGGATCGCTATTCCAAGCCATAAGGCGGAAAATGTCTTCAGCTTCAAAATTGATGTCTGAATCAATAAACATTAAATCTGTGCAGTCCGAGTCTAAAAAGTCTTTAGCAATAAGATTGCGTACACGAGACACCACGGAGCAGCCAGAAATATTGCAAATCTGAATATTTATACCGTGTTGCTGTGCTTGGACGCAAAAAGAAGCCAGCGAAATAGCCAGCTTTGCAGTTACTTTGAAGTCGTAAGTTGGAAGACCTAACATAATCTTCCGCCCTACTAAATCATATGAACCCTGCGCTTGAGTCGTTTCTGACATTTTTTATCCGTAGTAAACGTTAGCAGAAGTTATATTGGACATGTTTAAGTAAATACCGTTTTTAACCAGTATGCCTTCACCGGGAATTATTGCAAAATTACTAAACACATCAGTTGCTCCAATGTCGTAACTAGCTACCCATAATGTTGAATATGCTGCTACTGTGCCCCCTGCAATCGTTCCAGAGTTTATATCTGTGACTGTAAAGGTGCTAGAAGAAGTTACCGTAATAACATAGTTCCCATTTGTACCAGAGCTTCCGCTTGCTGTTGCAAAAGTAATGCCAATTGTAGAACCGTCCGCCAAACCGTGTGCTGACTTGGTAACGGTAATAGTTGTTCCACTTCGTGCGTAAGTAGCTGACACTGGTGCTGTGGCAGTATCAAAAATGTCTAATGTGCCAGCCGTAGCTGAGCCTACCGTAGAAACAGCTTTAAGTCTAGTTCGGCCCAACAGGACAAAACCAGAGTTATTAAGGTGTCCTGCTTTAACGTCAGTTTGCATCATAATTAATCTCCTAAAGATGTAATGGGGGCACTAGGCCCCCTAGATTAATTTTGTGTGCCAGTTGGACGTTGGCTACCATCAGAATTACGAACAGAGTAAGTAACGATAATAGTTGCAGCACCTGTAGTTAGAGCAGTACCAGCCAATGTGTAATTAATCAACACATCAGAAGTGCCTACATTTAACCAACCACCGGGAGTAGTTGCGTTTGCACCTAAAGCTACAGAACCAACAGAAGTGATTGTGCCAGTAGTTGTAAATGCTGTACCACCAATATCTAATACTGCAGTAGTTGCAGCACTAAATACAGTTGTAGTAACAACTTTAACATCAACGATTTGTGAGCCAGCTGGAACAGCGATTGGGCTACCAGTTAATGTACCAAATACAACGGGGAATGATTGAGAAACAACGGTGCAACCTGTGTTAGCTAAAGTAGTTGCAGTTGTGCCAGTTGTGTAACGATTTGTGCCTAATAGCCAAGGGCCTAGGTGAGTAGCGAATCCCATGAGGATCTCCTATATACAAGTTAAGCCTATTAATCGGTATATCGTCTGCTGGGGCAGTTAAATAGGCTGGTATCACCCAGATGTCCTAATAATACTACAAATAAAAAAGATGTGCAATAAAAATGCCCCCAAGCCTTTTGAGCAAGGGGGCTACTAACAGTCGAAACCATTAGCGGGGCACTAATTAAGCGCCTTGTGATCCCCACATTCCGAGTGGATCAGACCAGCCGAAGCTGTAACGCTCACGAGACTTGTAACGAACGTTACCTGTGTCGAAGTCACCGTCCATAGAATTGCTCAATGGGGTGCGGATGAAGTGCTTCATGCCGTTAGGTACATCAGTAGTCAAATACCAACCGTTTGTATCGGTTAGGAAGTGGTTAACTGTGTAGCCTTCAGGGATAGAACCATTGTTCTTCAAAGCGTTGATGTCGTTATCGGTTGTACCAACACGTAATTCAGTCTCGAGCAAGCGAGTTGCAACGAACATGAGGTTAGGTGGAACAATCAATTTACGTGGTTTAGCAGCGATTAACAAACCACGCTCATCAGTCCAACCGGCAATTTGAATAACTGCAGACTCCAAAGAAGTCTCATTCAAGTCGGTCATAGTTGTCTGTGTGTTGCTGTTTGTACCGCCAGAAACCAATGGGTGTGCTGTAGAGAACAAAGGTACGCCATCACCACCGTAGTAAGCGGCAGAGTTAGTAAATCCGTTGTTAATAACAGCAGCAGCTTTTACTTGCTTAGTGTAAGACATGGAACGTGCTAATGCCTTAGTATAACGAGCAGACAAAGAGTCATACAAGTTATCTTCGATAGCTTCTTCAGTTAAGCTGAAGCCCATTGCGATTGTTTCATGGTTGTAGCGAGCTGTCCATGCTTCTTGGCCGTTGTCGTAACGAATAGCAGAGCCTTCGTTTTTGACTGGAGCGGCTGTAAAGCCAGACAATTTGGTTTCTTCTTCAAAAGAACGCTCAGAGGTCTCTGTATCGTAGATCTCTTTGTGCTCTTCGCCGTAGCGAGCATACTCAAGCCCAAACAAAGCGTTTAGACCAGGCAATAACTCTTTTAATAGTTGTGCGCGTGAAATAGCCATTTATAGCTCCTATTAGGCTGCAGTAGCTACACCGGTAGCGCTGTAGTAAGTGTGGATACCGAAGTTAAATTTAACAATAACTTCAGTATAAGAACCCGATGCGTTGGTTGTTTCTGGAACTACGTCAACAATACGGATTGGCAATGTTGATGTACCTGCTGTAGTTGCGGAAACAGACGCTAAAGAGTCGCCTGTGGTTGTGCTGCCAGTAGTCAAGATTAAAGCTGTATTTAGACCAACTGCTGCCCGTGTGACGCCAGACATTGTTGATGTACCAGCAGCTGTTACCGCTACTTTGAACAGAGCATCTGGATCATCCAAAACAAAAGCGTTGATGTCAGAAGCCACTGTGCTAGCTGGGTAATACTGTTGTTGTAACAATTGTTTGGTAGTTGGGTTTGTGAACTGACAACCCAAGAAAATACCAACTGCGTCGGTTGCGGTAGCTGTGGTTGAAACTTTGCTTAGTGTACCACCTGTGTTTAGACGTACGACATCACCGTAAAAAATTGATGTGCCAGAGCCTGAAGCGATGGGGATTAAGCGAGTAGAACCAGCAAATACCTGACCACCGATCAAATTGATCGGCTGAAACCCATAAGGGCCTGATACGGTAGGATAAGCCATTTAAAACTCCTAATTAGATTTAAGAACCATTACCAAAGGTCGTCGTGGACTTTCTCTCGTTAAAGAGGGGCATCCGTGGGTCGCTTTGGCGCATTAAATTATTATCTACAGCCTCGGTCTGATTTTGGGCTTGGTTTGCAAAATACGCATTCCGTTGTTGCACAAGTTCAGTTGGGGTTTTGCAGAGTAATAACCCGCCAATCTCAATATTGTCCTTAAAGCGACTATTGGGATCAGCTAACAGTTGAAATTTAGGTTGTTCTTCTAGACGTACGGGCTCCCAGCCTTCTCTCAGTTTTGCAGAAAGATTGCGGGGGTCAGCTGCGTTTAACGTAGAAACACGAATCCAACGATAAGAAAAGCCAGCCTGTTTATCAGGCTCAGGGAGTAGTTCTGGGAGCTGCCACTGTTTAGGACGCTCTGTTACTTCACGACTTTCTAATTCACGAGTAATTCTATTATTGCCAGCCATTATAGGGCCTCCAATTTCATAAGTTCACGAGCGTATTGCTCTGGGGTTAATCCTAGTTTCTTAGCAATTGCTTGCTGAGAAGTTTTAAGCTTGACCTGTTTAGAGGCCGTACTTCTAGTCGCCGGAGCTACTACCGTGCTTGGCTTAGCTTTTGGAGCAGGTTTCTGGACCTCTTCATTTGGCTCGGCCTTGTCTTCCAAAGTATCAAAATACTCAGGAAATTTCTCACGCATAGTTCTGTCTATGCGTCTAAAGTATTGGTCAGTACCCACAACTGTCTGTCCGTACTCATCCAATAATTCTTCATGTATCCCAACAGCATAGCTGGACATAGCTTTTTTAGTGCCATACCATGGATTCTGTTCCAACCAAGACTGAGTTTTTGGATCAATCTTAGGGCGTTGTTGCTCTACTTGTTGCATTTGTACATCATTTTCTTCCGCTTGTAAAGTACTAGGCCTAAAATCCTTTGCTTTCTGTACTTTATAGCCAGCGTCATTTAACTCAGTTTGCGCTGCAACAATGCGATCTGGGTCTCCAGACTCTAAAGCCTCTTTATAAGCCCGTTGAGCCACTTGGACTTGTAGGTCGGCTTGGCTTTGTACGGTCTCAATGTAGGTTTTCTCGCCTGCGGAATACTGGGCACGGAGCTTTTTATTCTCTTCCATTACCCGTTTGGCAAGCTCAACAGCCTCTTTTTGCTCTCTAAAAGCAGCTTCTTTGGCACGTCGCTCGTCGTGGTAAACCTTCTTATACTGCTTTAAACGTAAGGCTTGGGCTTTTTCATCGAGCTCATCTTCGTCGTCGGCGGCGTCAAACTTATCCACCATTTCTTTAGGAATTGGTTCTTTACCCTTGTCTTTTTCGGGGGTATCGTCTTCAATCTCTAATTCAATGTCTAGAGTGTCTTCTGGTAAATCTTTATCCTGCTCATCAGGAAATTTGTATTCTGCGTTCATTTATAGCTCCTATACAGTTTTGCGTTTAATACCACGTGGATCATCTACTGTTGCCTCAACAGAATCGTCGTTAATAATTCTGAACTCTCGTCCGTGAATCACTAAGCGGGTTCCTGCATTTGGTCGCACTAGGATGAAATCGCCTTTTTGACACCAAGGCCCGTTGGGGTATCGTTCTGGATCTTTATAGCAATCTGGACCTAAATCCACAACAAACAGCACTGTGGTTAAAAGTTCGTCGTACCTTAAAGTTTCGTCGGCTTTGAGGATTCCGCCTTCATGCTCTTTCTCTGCTTCGGGAATAGCACAAAGAATCCTATATCCAGACGGTTTAGGAAGCTGTTTACCTTTTTCTTCTTCGGTTTTATGTAGTAATGCTGATAAATCTACTGCTTGAGACAAATTCACACTGGGGTTTGAGCCAGCTAAATTATCAGTCGTCATCTGAGGACTCCAAGTTTTTTCTAAGGTCTGTTATGTATAGACGAGCGGTTAATAGACCCTGCACTTCCCCGCACATCTTTTGGTACTCGGAAAAATCTTTTGCTGCTCCGGCACCAACGGCTTCCTGTAGCCGTCCTACTTTTTCGTCTAGTTGTTTGACTACACGATCAAGATACTTTTCAATCATTTATTACCTTTCTGAGGTTTTTGTGATTTTTGCTGCTGTGACTGTCTGTTTTGATAAGACTGGTCTTTTTGGTGATCTATTTGTTGCTTTGTTTTTGCAAGCTCAACTCCTAGTCTTGCTCCTGCTTCTTCTTGCTTAGCCATGCGGTCTTCTCTGTCTTTCTGGGACTTAAGAGTAGCGTTCATACCAGCAATCTTTTCTTGTGATTCAATACGTTGCTTCTCGATTTCAAGTTGGTCTGCTTTAGCAGCTGAGTCTGAGGCAAGCTTACGGTTCTTAATATCAACTTCCATTTGCTTGATCTTAAGTTCTTGCATTTGCATCTGGATGATTGGATCTTGCGCAGCTTGTTGTGCTTGCTGAGCAGCCATTTCGGTTTTGTCTCTTTGGAGAAGCACTTGAGACGCTTGAGCGGCAAGTTGAGAGATCTGAACTTCCATATCTTCTGGAATGGCGCGTTCGTCTGCATCGTCTTCGTCTGGGTGGAACGGTAAAGTAACTCCCATTTGCTCTTCCATTTGCTTGCGGTATTCGTACGCAATGTGCTCATTAATATGGGCTTGCATTGCAGCCTGCATCGCTTGGGCATTTGGATTTTGACCTACTAGCTTCATGATTTTTGGATCTTGCATTGCCGCCTGATGGACAACAATATGAGCTTGGTGGTCTTGATACAAAAACGCTTTGACTGGTTTCATCATCAGAATGTTTTGGTTCTCTGAGATGGGGTCTTCGGGTCTTTGATCTTCTGGCAGCTTAACTAATTTATTAGCATTCTTAATTCCTAGTACATCCAACATCTGGCGATGGAGGTAAGGGAGGTTGTAGAGCTGTGGCGCTCCTTGGGCTAACTGTAGTGCTGCTTGATACTGAGTAACTTTCTGTGCCATTGTTGCGGCATTTGGGTCACTTACTGGTATTACATCAACGTTGTCATAGTCGGCTTGTTTTGCGCGGCGTGGGCCTTCAACTGGCTCATAACTATACTCATCGGGGGTGTAATCACGAATAATGTCACGCAGGAGACAGAGCTCCTTCTTAAACGAGTAGTGGATGCGAGCTTGTACTGCGGACATGACTTTGAGGGTACGTTCTAAAATTGCTAGTGTTGTACCTACGGGAGCTTGAGCGCTCATGTCGCTTATGTTCAGATCTGCTGCTGAAGCAAAACGACGACCTTCTTCAATAATTTTATCTAAGAGACCTGCGAGAACCATTGAGGGTTCTTTGTAAGGCAAGGGAACGATATTGTCCCTGATCGACCCGGACGGCACATCAACATCCCTAAATTCGCCGGGGGCAATCGGGGTATCATCTCCTTTAACTCGCAATCCACGGGTCTTAAAGCCACCTGGCAAGTTTGAGAGGGACCCTGCATCAACCAACTGACGGAGGATGGAAGTTCCTGATTTAGCAAACGCACCGATAAGATGAATAAGACCAAAACAGTAGAAGCCAAAGCCGGGAATATAGCCGTAGTGCACAAAATGATTGCGTTTCTTTTTATTATCATCTTCAGGTCTCCAGTTACGACGGATAGCCAAGACTTGCTGACTAGATTTCTCAATAGTCACTATATATGGCAGGGCAACGCCCGTAGGCTCGCCGTCTTCGTCTGTGTCCTCGTATCCTTCTAAATCGAGATCCACTTGTACTTCAAGGATTTTGTAACGATCATCCGTAGTGGCTCTGAAGCCCATTTTCTCGGCGATCTTCTTTTCTACTTCATCAAAACTATCAACAGGCTCACCAAGGTCTACATCTAACCAAAAGCCTGCTACTTGTAATTTGCGAACTTCGTTCTCGGTCTTGCGCATGACGTGCGCTACGCGAGGGGCTTGTTCTAAACTAGATGCACCGTAAGGAACAATTAAGTCCTCTGCTGGTACAAACATACTAACTTGACGTGCTAAGGTTGGGTCATAGTAAACCTTCTTAAACGCATTACCTGATAAACCCAAGCCCCATAACATTCTCTCTGTCTCAGGGCGGAACTCATCCATCTTCTCTGTAAGCTGGTAGTTCATGTCATCTGCAACCCGCTCGGCAGATTGTTTTTTCTCAGGTGTTTCTTTTCCTATTACTTGAGTCTTAACAGGACCTTGAGCAGGGAAGATCTCCATGATGGTCTCTGCTTGGAACTTAACTAGGGTTTCAGATAACAAAGGATGATATACACCACAGGCACCGGGCCATGGTTCCATACGTTCTTCAATCTTCATACCCAAAAGTTGCAAACCATCTACATAAGTCTGCATCCAATCTTTTCTGGCGCCCATGTCGTCTTCAACATCGCCAATAATGTCACTAGCAATTTCTGTTAGCTGGGAGTCTGATATGTACTCGGCAAGGTTGTCATCAAAGCCTTCTTCGTCTTCGCCTTTTTCTATTTTAAAAATTGGCTTACCATCAATGCCAATCTCTACAGACTCTGGGTCCTCAATAGTAATCTCTAAGTCCGGCTCGGTGTTATCCACGTCCGCCATATTGATTGCGCCTAAACCCATTGGGGCTTGTGAAAGTGACTTATCTATTGCCATGTTTTAACCTATACGTTATAGTAACCCTGATTGCGCCTTGATTTGAACATCTTAGGTTCATCTTGCTCATCGGAATCTAACTGCACAAACCCACCCCTACGGAACCGTAACAACGCTTGACTCATCGAGTCTACTAAGTCGTCATGCTCGCCCGAAGGAAAACTTGCTACTTCTTCTACTAATTCTTCTGCCCAAGATGTACATGGTACCCAAACCCTGCCAGACGCAAAAAGATCTGCGCAGGCATTTAATCTCGCTATTTTATCATTACCTTTGCTTGGAGTGTACTCTTGAACCGGAATACCCATTGCTCTCAGTTCAAAAACTAAGGGGGCCCCGGAAGCTTTTGCCTCAACAATAATAGAATCAGGTTCCCATTCCTTATAATGTTCAAACGCCGTTTGCTTTAATTCGGGAAACTCCATACGTCTTTTAAAAGAATTTAGCAAAATTATGTTAGCTACGTCAACTCCTCGATCGTTTGGCCTATAGAACACTCCCCAGGTCGTGCATGCAGAATAGTCTGACCGTTGGGTCTTTAAAAACGCCGTGTCCCAAGACTGTATTAAAAACTCACAATACGGTGGATCTTCGTGTTCCCATTGCTTCCACCACTCCCTTTTAATAATAGCGCTGACATCTGAGGTTGGCTCTTGCATGTACTGAGCCATCCATTTTGCATTTGGAAGTTCGTTTTTAAGTGCTAGAAGTTCGCTTAGCTTCCAAAACTGCGGCCATAGGGGTTGGTCGTCCGGCAAGATTGCAGGAAAGTTAATTACCTCCCATTCCTCCCCAGAACGTTGCATTGCTGATTTTAATACCTGTCCTGTAAGGTCCTTTTTGGACCACCTTGTCATAACTACGATAATCGCGCCACCCGGTTGTAGACGTTGACGAGGGCCTGACGTATACCATTCATAAGTTTTGTCATAAATTTCAGGGTTATTTTCAGATAAAGCAGCCTCTTGTTCTGAATGAGGGTCGTCAATAATGAGGACATCCGCGCCCTTACCCGTAACTGCGCCTCCCACACCGATAGCAAAATAGTCTCCCCCTTGGTTAGTTGCCCACCGCCCAGCAGCTTTAGAGTCACTCTGCAGTCCAACTCCCGGGAAGATAGACTTATAAAGGTCGGAATCCACCAAATTACGGACTTTACGTCCGAAGCCAACAGCAAGCTCCGCTGTATGAGAGGTCTGAATAACTTTCTTTTTAGGAAACCTACCAAGAAACCAAGCTGGGAGAAGGTATGATGCAAACTCAGACTTAGTATGACGAGGAGGCATATTAATAATGAGGCGTTTAATTTTTCCATTTGCTACCCTTTCAAATGCTGCTGCCATCTCCGAGTGGTGTGCCCCGTCGATAAAATCCGGCCATACTCTATGAACAAAGTCCATGAAGTTATCTTGACAATTTTCTTTGTGTTTTACCTCTACTGCTACGTCTAGTTGCTCGTATAGGGCCCTGAGTTGGGCCTCGGACAGCTTGGTAATGTTCTTTTCAAGAGCTAGAAGCTCTTTTTTAGTCAGCTGCTTGTTCATCTATGGTGTCTAGTGAATTTGTAAGCCGTTCTGACTTAGGAGTGACGTCTATGGTGTTCATTTGCATCAGAATACGTATCTTTTCCCTAATAGCTTCTTGTAGCTCAGCACTGTTTTTATGTGTAATAGTGATTTCAGAACGTTCTGTAAACAAATCACATGCTTTTCCTAGTAATTCTAGGCTTTTTAGCTCGTGTTTAGTATCGCCGCACTGGGAAATCTCTAATAGCCGGTTAGTTACGACGGATCGTAGCTGTACTTTATCCTGAACTACCTGTTGATCGTACTGTGAGAGGTATCCTGACATAGCTAAAGCCGTTCCAGGCGTACTTATTGCCGCTTTTTCTTCTTTTTCTTGTTCTTTAGTGCGTTTTTTGCCAAGACTGTTAAATAGAGTAGTGGCTTTATCAATATCATCGCCCGTCATTTCTATCCCAGAACCAAGTTCTTGCATAATCATTGCAGTATTTGCTTTGACACGAATGTCGTCGGCATGGTCCATTTCTGGGGGTCTTCCGAGCGTGTCGGGTAGGGGTATATTTAGTGTTGGTTCAACGTTGACCGGCATGTTCTGGCAGCAGGTTGGTTGTTAATGGCTGTATCTTAGCAGAGTTTTCTTCGTAGTGGTGGATTCGGTGGCAGTTGGCGCATAGAACAATACACTTTTGCACTTCTTCCATAGCTGCAGCAAAACAACCTTGGCTTACCAAATGACTAACTATGTTCTCTTTTGCGCTTGGATCTACGTGGTGGAAGTCCAATGCTGCTGGATGGTTCTGTTCGCATTTCGTACATTTAAGTGTACGTTTAAATGTATCCCACCTAGCTTTTCCTACCGCCCTGTTTGTCTTACTTAGGGCCATTACTTTATCTTTATTAGCCAGGTAATACTTGCGGCTTTGTTCTTTATGGTACGCTTTGCGTTGTTCTGGGTCTTTATATGGCATCGTCTAACTTATAGGTTTTGATTGGTCCGCTGCTGTTCACATCCACATTACAGGCCCATTCTACTCCTTCTTCGGCAGTTAGTCCCATACGCAGGCAAACTTCAGCAGCCATACTTCCGGATCCAATAGCCATAAAGGTTCTAATCCTTTCCCACTCAAGATCATCCCCGCAGGAAAACAATCCTTCTTTAGTTAGTTTTAGAAAAGAGCTGTCTGCTTTTAGTTTTGGTTTGACTTTAGTTTTCTTGTTTACGTACTCTATTACTTTTTCCGCATCGCAATAATTACCAGCAACCCCGATAAAACCTCCGTCTACTGGGAAGATCTTATCCTCAAAATACTTTATGCCTGTATCGGAATCTGTAAACTGGCTATCTGCAACCAGAACTTTTCTTCTCCAGTCACCGATGATCGTAGTCATTTTGTAGCCATAAGATAGAGCCCTACGTTAGAGAAGGCGTAGCCAGAATAAATAATAAGCAGTGAGGTGTTGCCCTTAAGTCCTTGCTCAGCAGCTATGTAGGCATAGATCACACCTGTAACAATAATAAGCCATGCGCTCATTTGAATCCCCTGTTTTGCGTATTATATTACACATTTTGGGGTTCAGTTTTATTGACGTTTCATGCACTTGGGGGCCGTAGCCCCCTGATTTTATTACTTTTTCTTGCTATACAAGTCTTTCCAAGTGTCCATTACGCAGTTGTACCAAAATTCATACGCTTGCTTAGTCTGCTTGGTTACAGTCTCAAACTTCTCTAGTGCATCTTTGTATTGTTTTTCAAAATCAAACATAGTTTAGTCCTTTAGGTTAGTTAGGGTTTACCCCTGGTTTGTTTCTCATAGTTTACATTATACGATACTTTTTGGTGCAGTGCAACACATGTACACTTTTTGGCTTTTTTTAAACACGTTTTTTTGATATGTATAGATTTTGCGATTTTTTGTACATTATAAGAAACGTTTTGGCGTTTATAGGAATCTTATGTAGGTTTATCCTTTTTACTTATATAAGTACTTGTATATTTTTTATATACCCCCCGGGGGTAGGAGTCCCTTTTGGTGCATGACGTACCCCTTTCTCTAGAACCAGGTGTGCTTTGTTGCGTAAAAACAAAGAAGGGGGTGGGAGTAATTTTATTTTTGAAGTATCTATTGTGCAGATTAATGTGTATGTATTGCTCTTGGTTCCATCAATCCCTATCTTGGGGGGTGGGGTGTACTGGGTGACACATAGTCATATTGTCGTTGGCGTGGGGTATTTAAAATATATGTTGACACAGTAAGGTATATGTGAGATATTCGGGGTGTGGGCTTTTCCACATACACATAGGAGTATTAGATATGAATGCAACAACTAACTCAGTAGTAGAAGTAACAGTATCAGAGCAAGACTTGCTCGGCTTTAAGGCTAACGGCTCGGCTTTCGGGGAGTCAGAGTTAACAGCGGATGGTGCGTTGTTTGACTTTACTAAGCGGGTTTGTCCTAACGGCGGGACAACTGCCAACTGGTATGTGCTAGAAGCTGGTGCTAAGTCTTGGAAAGCGGGCTATGCTGAAGTTAAGAGTATCCCGTTGACTGGTGATGATGGTAAGGAAAACAATACAGTCACCAAGGCTTACTCTAGATTCTTGGCTCAATGCTGTGACAAGTACGGGCTCATCAAGCCAACCAAGCCAACAACAACTGCTCAGGATAAGAAAGAGCAACGCAGTAAAGCGCAGTTGGCTATGGATGAACTCAAGGCTAAACCAATGGAGGACTTGATAGCCGAGGTTCAGATGTTGTCGGCGTCACCAACATTGGATAATCTAAAAAAGGCTAGTAAGGTTCAAAAAGCCGTAGAGTCCAAGCGCAAGGACTTGCTTGCTGATCGTTTAGATGGTATTAAAGCCAAGCAGAAAGAGGTTAAGGACTTAATAGGTAATTGTATGGATGAGTCCAAGCTTGATATGGTTTTAGATATATTGTTAGATAATGTTGATGTTGCAGTAATGTAATAACAGGGTCGGCTTGGTGATACTGAGCCGACCTATCTTAACTAAATAGAAAAGGAAATACCATGTTTTTAGCCGAATGGAATGAAGAGGGCAAATACCATAGCAAGATGTTTGATTCTGAATTATCCGCTACTGAATTTGCTGTTGATGCTTACCTTGATTGTTTAGTATCAGTATCAATAAGACCTTACTCTTTTGGTTCTAGAGAATTGGATACGGAATTTGAATACCACATCGAGGCTAACCAAGACTAAACCCCGAAAGGGGTTTTTTATTTTCCTAAGGAACTGGTTGTAAGCGACGCTTTAGCCTTTTGCTCCGCAGGACAAAGTGACACGAAGTCATAATGTCCCCTATTGTTCTGCGAATTTTATATCGTTCTATGCAATGTTCTGTAAAATATCCTTATAAATCAATAATGTCCGTAATGTTCTATTGTTCTGTACCGAAAAATTGAAAATCCAAAAGACAAAGACCCCCTTCGCATAGTGTAAGCACAAAGCACACTTAGGAATTTAGAATCTGAATTTCATTTTTTTAGTAGTAGAACAATAGAACATTATATATATATAGAGGTTTTTGCTTTCCATCCCCTTGATTTTATTGGGTTTGTATTGTTCTATTGATTACAGAACATTGACAGAACAATACCCGTATTTATAGAACAAAGCGGACAAACGCTTGACATTGTCATGATTCTCTGTTATACTACAAGGGTAGTAAGGCAATACAGAAGCACCTTTTCATTTAACGGACAAACTGACATCTAGTCATAATGTCCAAATTTACGGAGAATCACACTATGCTACAAACTATCAAAACCGCAGAAATGCTAAACCAATTTAGCGAAACCGAAACCGCTAGTCTTATCTCTGCATCCATCGCCTATCACGAAGCAGGAATTGAATCAGGCAATGCTGTAAAAACCTATCAGACCATCATTGGTGCAAAACCTACCTACGAACGCTACGAAATGGGTCGTATCATTTTTATCGAATCGTTGGAAAACGAGGGTCTGTCCGAAGATGCAGGGAACAAAAGATGGGAGCGCTTGCGCAAGGAAATGGGTTTAACCGCTATCCCTAAATCTACTAATCCTGATTCTATCCGCAAGGCAGAACAAAGGGCAGAAGCTAAAGAGAAGCAAAGGGCAGAATTTGCAGGCAAAACCGATGACCAATTAAAGGCGGAAATTGCTATGCTCTCAAAAGTGCCTAACAGTAAAAACTTAGCACAAGCCCAAAAAATCAGTAGAGAAATAGACTTACGCTTTAAAGAAGAAACCAAAGGCGAAGAAGAAGCACGAAAAACCCTCATTGCCGAAATCAATGAGTGGCTTAAAACCCAAAACCTAGAAACAATAAAGAATTACGCAAGAAGCATGAATCTAGTCTAACCATAGGGGGAAACCCCTATTCACTACGAACCCCCTTTATGGGGGTTTTTTCTTGTCCAAAATCCAAGCAGGGAACTGGCGGAATATCGCAGGCGACGCCACAGAGCCAAACAAAAATCGGCAATAAGTACCAAAGGACAAAACCCTACGCAACAAAACATAGCCGAC
>Ga0209298_10000946_pt1 | contig 19322 bp, 17 predicted proteins | sample S_140806_EF_Meta_FD_187325 | JGI IMG/M metagenome (GOLD analysis project Ga0209298, IMG submission 187325) | Freshwater microbial communities from Lake Simoncouche, Canada to study carbon cycling - S_140806_EF_MetaG (SPAdes) (version 2) | ecosystem: Environmental > Aquatic > Freshwater > Lake ...
CCACCGCCACCACCACCACCACCACCGCCACCACCGCCACCACCTCCGCCACCACCGCCACCGCCACCACCGCCACCACCACAACCGCCAACACCACCGCCAACACCACCACCACCGCCACCACCACCACCACCACCACCACCACCACCACCACCACCACCTCCACCACCACCACCACCACCACCACAACTGTCTACGTCATCCGCATCGCCGCCATGGTTGCCATCCGCATCGTCATCTTCGTCTGTGCCAAACGGGTGTTGCCACAACGGAAAGGCCTGGCTGGCATCGTCTGGGCTTTCATCGGCAAGCGAGACGCGCTTGTCGTCTGGTTCGTCGGGTTCGTATAGCTCATCGTCGCCAGGCGTTTGTTGCACTTTGCGTTTGAACCTCCGCGAATCAGACATGACGACCACACAACCAAACCAAACAACCAAACCCAAAAAATGTTGCACAGTTGGATGTCAAACAACAACCAACAACTGTAATTGATTATTCGGTTCAAAAAAATTGAATTTGGTTTGGTCGAATTGGTTGGCTGGTTGGTTGGTTGGTCGAATTGGTTGGTTGCACTGGCTTGCACCAGGTTAGTTGGTTAGTTGGTTGTTTAAATAGTTTGCTCAACCTTCCAGCTTGCGCTTCACGCAGTGAACCATCTTGTCTTTGCGCAGCACCAGCTTGTGCTGCTCGGGCTTGTTGGCTGCTTTTTTGTTGGCATGTGCGCACAGCTCGTCGTACAGCTGCTGCACAAACTGCTTGGCGTTCAGACCAGTCAGGCCGGCCAGGCCGATCTGGTCAACCAGCGACAAGACCAAACTCTCTAAATCCTTTCGACTTGGACGCACCTTTGTGGTTTGTTTGTTGCGGCGCTTCACCTTGACCAGCTCGACGAACCGCTTCACCTTTGTCGATGGCGTGGCAGTCAGGTGAGGCGACTGGCACGCCATGGCGATGCTGTTGAGCTCCTCCGAGGTTGTCTTGCTGGTTTTAATCTTGGTTGTAAAGTACTGGTTGGCGCGAAACTGCTCGTCGAGCTGCTGCTCGGCCTGGCTCTTTTGCTGCTTCAAAGAGCTCAAACTTGCGTTTATTTGGGCGTGCTTGGCCTGGCTGTCCGACACAAACTTGACGGACTTGCTGAGGTACTTGGCTAGGCGTGCATCTTCCAGCTGCTCTGCATGTGCGTTTTTGGGCAGCTTGTCCACCACTGTGGTCTTGACGGCGTGTTTCTGGCGACACTTTTGGATGCTGTCGCAGACCTGCTTGGCAGCTTCCTTTGATGTGGTCCAACTAGCAGCTTTTTCAGCCAGCAGCAAGTTCAGCTGCTCGGCCAGCTGGTCGATGTTTTCCTCCGAGATGCTGTTCATCAGCGTCTTTTGCTGGCACACCACGTACTTGTTGGTGGCTGGGTCGTAGAGGCAACCAATCTGGTTTTCCAGCATGGCAGCTTGCAAGTCGGCAAGCGTTTTCTTCACCTGCTGGTTGACTGGGCGCTTGTACTTCTTGACTGCTTGGTCAGCGTCTTCCAGCTGCATGGCTATCTGCGCATAGTTGTTCAGTATAGTCATGAACTCTGGCGAATAAAACATTTCAGGCTTGGTCTGGACAGACCCACTCCTAAATAGACTGGCTATCTGTTGCAGTTTTCAAAAGACGTTCAGAAAATTCTAGTTGGCTTGTCAAAAAAGGATTTTGCGTTTCAAATCATGGCCAAAAAGATGCGTTCTGTGCGTTCTGTGCGTTCTGGTGTGCAAAGCATGCCATCCAACATATTTGGTCGGACGAACCGATCGGACGCTGCTCTGAACATTGCCTGCATCGTCATCATCGTGCTGATTGTTGTGATTGTGGCAGTTGCCTTTGCAGTGTATTTCAGCCAAGCAAACAAGAACAAGAATTCTGGCAAAAAGGGTTGGGACGCCAAAAAGCCAGTTGCAGCAGTAGCACCAGTAGCACCTGTTGGACCAGTGTCGCCGACACCAAAACCCATTCCGGCACAGCCGAGTATGGCCCAGGTGCAGCCAAGCCCGCCTGACCGCCCGATGTACGTTGCAGGCACGACAGGTCAGCCGGCCCAGCCGGTGCTGGCGCCAGCCCGGGAAGGCATTTTGTTTCCCAAACTCAGCCACCAAGACGCCCAGGACTTGAAGACCACCCAGCAGTTTGAGGCCATTGCGCACTACCAGGAGGGCCAGTACAACGCCACCATCGGCCAGATGGACAGGTACCATGACATCGACCAGCCGTCGCTGTTCAAAGGCGCCGACTACTTCCCGCACTACCGCGGCGAGAACGGCGACCAGGAAATCTTGAAGCACCAGGTGCGGCAAAGCATGCAGGAAGCCGAGCAGTTTGCCCAGTCGGAGGACTACCACCAGGCGCGCAGCCGCCAGACAAGGCCTGACATTTACTAAACGTACTAAACGTACTAAACGTATTTTGGCATATAGCTATTTGCGCTACAATTTTTTGTGGCTTTGCAAAACAACCAGTTGTGCAGCAAAAAAGTTTGTTGATTTACACCTACCGAACCTACCAAACCAACCAAACCTACCAAACCAACCAAACCAACCAAACTTGCAAGATGCACCGCAAAGTTGCTGGTCCGGTGATCTGCGCCATGATTGTGACGGGCGCTGTGCTGTACGTTGTCGGCCAGATCCTCACCCAGGAACTGGCAATCCAGTCGCAGGAAAAAGACCCCAGCAAGTTCAATGCTGACCATCTGGCGCTGTTCCGGGCGTCTGTCTGGTGCACTCGCCTGTCGTACCTGATGTTCATTTTGACGGCGCTGATTGGTTTGCTGTGCCTGTGCGGCGGCTGCGGCTCCACGACACACATGTCCGACGACGCCGGCCAGCTGGGCGACGACGTGGATCTGGACGACGACTTTGACGAGTTGTAATGCTAGGACTGCATGATAGACTGCACATGCTGGCCCAACAACGCAGCATAGTTTTGCTGTATCTGAAATTGGTTGCATGCCTGCCAAGTCTGGCAGACCAATTCGATCAGTTGCACAATCTTGGAATTGCAATTGGTTTGACTAGCCAGCTTTGCCTGCACAGACTTGTTGCTCATTTTGTCGACATAGTCGGTGCAGTTGTTGTAGTAGGCACAGGCCTGGATGCGTGCTTTCCTGGTTCGGCACAGTGTGAACCTGGGCGGCCGAATCGCAAGTAAATCCATTAACACACACAATAACGAAAAGTGGTTTGTGTGGTGCGTCGCGTCCGACAAGTCGGCATAATTGGCATTGTCTAGTTGCAGAAACAGGTTCACGTAGGTTGCAGGCATGCTGACCAGCGGCGTGGCATGTTTGGCATGTTTGTTGTCTGCAAACACGACAGTGCGCACACTATGGTTCAGTACAAACTTGGTAGCTTGCTTTTCCCACATGGCGCGGTGGTCCAGCCTAAACAGTGCGCCAACATCGCAGCCCAGCACTGCCTGGTTGTACTGGTTGTAGACGATGTTTTCCAGCTTTAGGTCGCCAAACAGAATCTGGTGGTCGGCCAAGTTCTGCACAATACAGGCAATGCTGGAAAAAATGTGCATTCTGGTCGACAAGTCCACCAAGTTTTCATCGTCGCGCAGCATGTCGTGCACACTGGTGCTCATCAGCGGCATGACCACATGGTAGTGCTTGCTTACCGGCTTGACATTGCAGGCCAGACACACCTTGCAGCTGCGCCCGGCTTTGCACAGCAGCGACTGGACAAAGCCGCACCGCACCAGCAAGCGCTCGTACTTGACGCGCTCGACGTGGCTGCTGCCAAAGAAAGCAATCTCTTGGTTGGTCAAACTGTTTTGGCCAGTTTTGAAGACTTTCACTGCTACCCAGCCGTGAGGCGTTGCGAAGGCAACAACCTTGCCGTTGGTGCCGTGGCCGACATGCCGAGGCTCGACTTGCAGGTCGAGCACAATGCTGCCTGGCAAACCACCCACAAAGTACGGCTCGTAACGACACAACAACATTTTTGTCCAGCCAAACATTTTTTGTTGAAACTGGTTTGAAACTGGTTGAAACTGTTTGAACCTGGTTGAAACTGGTTGAACCTGGTTGAAATTAGTTCAAAAACGACCAAACCACAAAATGGCAATTTGGCAATTTGGAAGTTTAGTCACACAACATATGAGTTGCCAACAATTTTCGTTTGGTCTAGTCTAGCAAACCAACCAAACCAACCAAACCAACCATACCCACCATACCAACCAAACCATTATTATCAATTCGAACCAACCAAACCAACCAAACCAACCACACCAACCAGCAAAATGGCTGAACAGCCGCCCATGGTCAAGGATCTGAACATCGACGACATTGTGTTTACCGTGCCCACCGTCGGGCCCAAGTGTGTGCAGTGCTTTGCACAGTATGCAAGCAACCCCAAGCAGCCGATTTTGTTCTCGCTGGACGACCAGATGCACGAAATCGCGTTTCCCTGCTCGGCTGGTCGGGACAAGGTCGCAGGGCCGTACGACTACTTGAACGCCGACTTGGAGGCTGGCAACGTGTGTGCCGCGACGCGCGCCAAGTTCGACCAGTACGACGCCAAGGTGTTGAAGCACTGGCAGCTGCACAAGCACATGATTCCCAAGCCCAAAGGCAAGAAGGACGAGTGGACCGACGATGAGGTTGCAGCTATGTTACGCAAGCAGCTGGCTGTCGGCGAAAAAGACGGCAAGACGTACTCAGCCAAGTTCCGTGGCAAGCTGCAGCCGCCGATGCGCTCTCTCAACAAAGTCGAGGTGCCGAACAAGAACGCCACAAAGGTGTACAAGATGGAAGACGGCGAGGTTGTGTGCACCACCAACGAAAATGGTGAGACGGTGCCCAGCCTGGTGGACATCCATCACGTCAAGCCCAACAATGATGTCAAGGTCGAGGCCACAGGAATCTTTCAGTTCATCACGCTATACGCCATGGCGACATCAGTGGGCAGCAACCCTAACATTCACCAGTTTTGGACCCAGGACCGCCAGGGCCGTGTCGACCATGCCTGCCCGGTGCCCACCAAGCGGCCGCGCCCGACAGGCGAAACTGACCAGTCAGAAGAGCCTGCCGCCAAGCAGACGTACCAGCCCAGCCAGCCCAGCCAGCCCAGCCAGGCCAGCCAGGCCAACCAAGCCAACCAGCCCAGCCAGGCAGGTGCCGGCCAGGCCGACCAGCCGGGCGACACGGAAAGTGACGAGTACGACGATTTCGAGTAAATTCAGTTGGTTTAGTTGGTGTGGTGTGATTTGGTAAACATAACACAGGTTTGGCATTTGATGGGGTTGTTGTGCTCTTTGTTGCTGGCATAGACGTGGTTCATCTCGTTGATAAACTGTTGGTAGTTGCGCTTGATTGGCTTGCCCAAACATGCATTCACGTGGTTGTGCAGGTCGAACATGAACTTGGTCAGCCTGGCTCGGCTCGACAGAAACTTGGTTTGCGACAGCCTCGCAGCAGTGTGCTTGCCAGTGAATCCCAAGCAGTCAAGCTTCTTGTCGGCGTTGCCGACACACAGGTTGCACGGCAGAGTTTTCAAAATCGACATGATAGTGCGTGCAAACAGCAGCCGCTCGGCATGGCTGGGCTCCACGGGATACGACATGGCCAGCATGTGCAGATATGCCCACAAAGGCGGACCAAATGCGCACGTCTGGATCGACTTGCGCGACGACTTGGACGGCGTTAGTTTGGTTGATTTGGTTGATTTGGTTAATTTGGTCAACTTGCTTCTTGCCGACTTGGATGGTCGGCGAGTCGACTTTTCAATCATGCTTGCTACCAGATGATTAGTTTTTTATGCTATTTGGTTTGTTGGTTGGTTGGTTGAATGGTTGGTTGCACCACCAGGTTGGTTGGTTGGTTGGTTGAATGGTTGGTTGCACCACCAGGTTGGTTGTTTTTACTAATTTGATGAAATTGTGCACATGTATCTTGGAAGCTGTTTATCAAACCGATGCAGATTGAACCGATGCGAGTTTGGTTGGATTGTGACATGTTTTGGGTTGATTGGTTAGTTGGTTAGTTGGTTAGTTGGTTAGTTTGTTGGTGGGTATTGTCGATATTGCAACCATGGAGCTGACTGCTCTTTTTGGCACAGCTCATGCCAAGCTGTATGCACAACAGATAGTCGAGCAGGCAAAACCAGATGTGACGATTCTGGTAGGCCAAGCATGGCACCAGGAAGACGCAGTGTGTCTTGAAAAGCCAACAGACCAACTGGACGAGCTGCTTGAAAACAGCGCCAAACAAAAAGTACTGCTAGTCTGGAGCATGGTCTGTGTGCTGGACGAGCGCTGGCAAGAGGTTCTGCACCGCTACGCCAACGTACACCAGATTGTGATTGCTGCAAGTGCCAGTCTGCGCGGCGCATTGGTCTGGCAAGCCGGACTAGTGGCGGTGTGTGGCCTGGCAAACCAACCAAACCAACCCAACCAACTAGACCAGAACAAACCGCATCTTGGATGTTTGTTTCACCACCGGTTCAAGTTTGACATGGACTGGCCGGCATTCTGCAACCAAGTCTCAAACCTTGCGCCACACCAATTTTTGCTGTCATTCAAACCTGCCAACCAAATTTGACCAGTTAAACTTTACCAAATCTGGCCAAACCAAGTCTCGAATGGTTTTGGTACCCAACGCTCCAAACCGTGTAAAACTGTGAAACTGGCTGGTTGACCATTTTCGACTTTTCTAGACGCAGCTGGTACTCGCTGCGTCCGTGCCGGCCGTGCTGGCTGCGTCTTGTTTCTGCTTGCTTTGCTTTTCAAGGAATAGCAGAGCTTGGCGCATCGCCTCTTGTTCACTGGCGCTAGCCTTGATCATCAGGTCGCACATGTCCATACTGGCCGCCAGGGCTTGCTTGTCCTGCGAAATAGTGGGTGGCTTGGCCGGCCAAGGCAGGCCGGCAAACACCTTGTTCAGCACGGCTTCCATGACCATCGTGAGCGGCAGCACGATTGATGCGTTTTTTGAAAAAATCCTTTTGGTGCAGCCAATGGCCTCGTCAAACAGGTCGCTCAGCTCGCCAAACGTCTGGTACAGGCGAAGCGCGGTGACTAGCTCGCTAAGCTGGTCAAATGCCCCAAAGGGTCCGATGCCAGAGACTTGGTCAGCGAGGTTAGCATCGAGCAGAAGGTGGCGGTAGCGCGCCATGGCAGTGTCGGCAAAGTCGCGCCAGGCCTCGTCGTCTGCAGAGTTGCCACACAGGTCCAGCTTGGACAGTGCGCAGCAGATGTCGCGCACCGTCAGGTCGGTCCTAGCATTGCCAAGCTTCTGAACTGCTTTTTCGCTGGCAGTTGGACCGGACTTGCCGGCTTGGACGGCCTGTTCAAGGATCTGTTTGAACGCCGCGTCGGGCTGGCTGGTTGGCTGGTTGGCCGGCCGGCTGGCTGTCTGGCTGGCTGGCTGGGCGGTTGGTTGGCTGGCCGGCTGGCTGGCGGGTTTGCTGGCCGTTTGGCTGGCTGTTTGGCTGGCTGGCTGGTTGGTTGGTTGCGCCGCGGTATGGCTGGCTGGCTGGTCACCAAGCTTGTTCATCACGTCAACGATGTGGGCGTTGTTCGATGCGTCAACATGTGGCGGCTGAGCAAGCTCTTCCATCGTGTTACAGATGAGGTTTTGAGGTTTTGTTGGTGGCGCAAAACACAAATGTGCGTTTGGCAAAAATGTTTGAAGCGGTTGTCAAATGGCATTATACCAGGCTTGGCTGGTTGGTGTTATGGTGTTATGGTGGTATGGTGGTGTGGGTATGGTGGTATGCATGTGGTACGCGGTACTAGCCACAACTTCGGTCGAGATTTGTCATCAACAAGAATTCAGTTTGAAAGTAGTTTTACAATTATTTGACGCACACCAAGCAGCAGTTGTCAAGCTGGACCAACTTGCATTCCTTGAAATCCTGGGAAACACGCTTGATCAGCACAAACAGCGCGTAGTCAGGTGTTTCCCAGTGGGTGTGCTCAGCTGCGCCACCAAACAGGTCCATCAACGAGTAGTCGACCAACTCGTTCAGCTTGTTGAACTGGGGCGCACATGCCGGAAAAAACACTGCATCCATCATTGCGTCGTCTTGCTGGCTGGTGTAGTTGCGGTAAAAGTGCAGCATGACTTGCCAGCCGTCCGAGCAGGCAAAGCTGCACGCATCAGTCTTGTCCAAGTTCTGCATGAACTTGCCGACATATCTGGTGCAAAACTTGCGGTAGTCATCAATGTCGTGCTGGTCAGTCGGCCAAACATACGGCTGGCTTTTAGGACGACCGACTTCGCACAGCTGCTCTGGGCGCAGAAACACCCTAAAGCTGTTGGCTGGCTGGTCGCCATAGTTGCAGTTGGGCGCTAGCTGGTAGTAGTCACCAAACGTCGTGTCCAGCAGAGAAATGTCTCGCCACTTGTTGTCCAGACTGACGTCCAGGTCCAAGTACCTGCACAACTCTACTTGAATTAGGCGGTCTTCGCACTTGTCAATCATGTCGGCCAGGTCGACCAACATGAACTTGTCCAACACCACGCCCGGTTCAACGCTTGACTTGAACTCTGGCCAGGCATTGTGCAGACCCTTGGAAACAGCCATGCCGTCATACCAGCACCGCATGGCAGTCAGCCAAAAGCTGTTGATCAACGCAAGACTGCTGCGCGCTTGGTCCACCAGGTGAAACACCACATCCAGCTTGCCGGGATGGTTTGGGTTCTCAAACTTGACGATGCTTGAAGGTTTGCCAGGCAAGTCGCAGGGCTTGCCCAGCCATCCAACCAGTCGGTCCAGACCATTCTGGTTGCCAAACACGTCAATGTTGGCAGGCTGCCAAGTGAGCTTGATTGGTGTAGACTTGTCGACCGAATATGCTAGACAATGATTGCTCTTGATAAAGTGCATCAAGAATGAACCCGACACCACCGTTTCCTGGTCCAGCATGTCGGCCAGCCCGGGAAAGCTATCATCCAACAGCTTGCCAAAGTCTTGCATTTTGGTCAAGTATGCACAACCGAATGAACCAAATCGACCAAAACGACCAAATCGACCAAATTGTACATCCAACATGCCATATTTGCAACCAACATTACCTGCACATATGTTGCGCAACAACTATCCATTGTGAGACAATGTTTTGTAGTTTTGTTGGTTTGTTGGTTTGTTGGTTTGTCGGTTTGTTGGTTTGTTGGTTTGTTGGTTTGTTGGTTTGCTGGTTTGCTGGTTTGCTGGTTTGTTGGTTTGCTGGTTTGATTCAACGATTAAAATTGTGCTGCTTAAAACAAACTAAACATGGGCAACTTTTGCTGCCATGTATGTGGCAAGTCCAGACCTGCAAGTTTAGATCGGCGGGACTCTGGTCAGTTTGAGTGGTCAGAATGGCAAACAAACGAGCCGATGCGCCTGTCTGCTGCAGCGTTGCTGCGGCCCAAGCACAACTTGGATAGCCAAAATGCACATCATTTCAGCTCAGAGTGCAGAATCACTACGCGTAAATCTAGTAGTAAGCATGGTAGGCATGGTAGGCATGTAGCTGTTGTTTACTGACCAAGCGAAATATCTAGATCAGCGTCGGGAGATACCGAAAAAAACATTTTAGCAAGGCGGCTCATCGTGGCTGGTGGTGCAGCTTTCCGTTTGGATTTAGACATGGTTTGTACTGGCTGTTCTGGCTGTACTGGCTGTACCAGCTGTACTGGTCGTCCTAAACGCGGAGCTTGTATCGGGCGATGCGGGTGTGGTTGGTTTGGTTGGTTTGATGCGATACCTTGAATGGGCATTGCTGCATCTGCATGACCGGTTTGAAAGAGTGTGTTTGGATGGCCAAACACATTTGGCTGTTGGCTAGTCTGACCAACTTGGTTGCCCAACAACGTGCTCGGCATATACTGGTTCGTCTGGCCGCATTGGTCTGGTTCGTGCCGGGCTGGCTGGTCAGGTTGGTCATGCCGGTCGTGTTGGTTTGGCTGGTTTGGCTGGTTTGGCTGGTTTGACTGGTCGGCTTGGTCGGCTTGATCTGGGTGGTCGGTTTGGTCGGTTTGGTCCGGCTGGTCAGTCACAGACTCCAGCACCAAACAAGCTTCCGGCAAGCGCCTGGCATCAAGCTCGTGCGGCTTGACAAGCCGCATGAACTCGCACGCTTCTTCATCAGGAATCAGGCTGTCGAGCAAGTCGTTGGCCAAGTAAGGACAGTATTCCTGCTTTGCAAACTGCGGGTCTGTGCTGGGTGTGAGCAGGCCTACAAATCCGGCTTGGTGGGCATGAATGTGCACCAGATGGCATGCATGACGGTGGTGGATTTCGGCGTAGCGCAGCGCACAGTTCCAGCTGCAAAAGAAGCCATACTTTGCACAACTGGCCTCGTCGCGAAACTTGCCGTCGATGACATGCTGGTGTTTCAGCGGGACGTACGCCCGGTTGTGTTGGTTGACCGCATCTTTTGCGTGGCAAAGCCAGCACGTGACGCTGTCGCGCAGCCACACACCGTCTGCAGGCGGCGCCACAACTGTGTAAAAGTCGGCCATTTTCAAAAAGTCTGCACTATCTATTAAACCAATTACACCATTTGAACCAAATAAACCATGCAACATCATATGTTGAGTGAGCATTTTAGTAGCAGCGAGTGTTTTAACCACCAAACCACCAAACCACCAAACCACCTAACCACCAAACCACCAAACCACCAAACCACCAAACCACCAAACCACCTGACCACCAAACCAACTGACCACCAAACCAACTGACCACCTTACCACCAAACCAACTGACCAGCTAACCACTTGACCGACCAATTATATTGCTGTTGTTTACTTACACCATGCCTCTCCGACTGTTTAAGTTTTTAGAGTCTGAACTGGTGTTTAGTGTTTGGTGTGATCCAGTTCATTTAACCCAATCAACCAATTTAACCAATTTGGCCCAATCGGTGCATTCTGTTCAATCTGTCAAACCGTTCCAAACTGTTCGACCTATGCGTACCAAACCCTATACGACTTGCCAACGCAAATCTTGCCCGACCGACCCAACCGACCTGACTGGCCCGACCAACCTGGTTGACCCGATCGACCCGGTTGACCCGACCAATTTGATTAACCCGACCAACCCGACCAACCCGACCAACCCGACCAACCCGACCAACCCGACCAACCAGACCAACCAGACTGATCCGATTGTTCCAACCGACTCGACATGCAAACATGCTGTCAAGTGGAACCAATGTGATGTAAACTATACAAGCCAAACTTGCAAAACATGTAACTTACACAAACAAACTAACCAAATAATCAAAACGACCATAACGACCATAACAACCAGACAAGCCAGACAAGCCAGACAGGCCAGAAAAGCCAGACATATTAGACAGACAAGGTACATTGCGTGCAAAGCACAACACAACAAGTTGTCGTTTGACGGCAACAACTGTGCGCGACTGCATAGTTGGTCGAAATTCGAGTCGCTTGAAGATGCGTTCATGTTTGCAGTCGACCATGCAGTTTGTGTGCCAGACAACTTGCATGCACACATTGTCTGGTTGGCAGAAAAGTAGCAGCATGCCTCGCATGCTTTGCATGCGCTGGTTTGGCTGGTTTGGCTGGTTTGGCTGGTTTGGCTGGTTTGGCTGGTTTGGCTTGTTAGGCTGGTTAGGCTGGTTTTGGCTGGTTCGGCTGGTGCGGCTGTTTGGTTACTTTGCCATTTGGAAAGTTGGCTCAACAGAGTTGACAGCATACGAATCATATGATGTTGCAACGCATGACCAAACACTTGAAACCAAACAAACAAAATGAACCAACCTTACCAAACCTAACCAAACAAGCCAGTATACAACACAACCGTCAGTTCGAACATGTCATCTCAGCAACCAACCCAACCAAACCAACATCAACCAAACCAACCAAACCAACCAAACCAACATCAACCAAACCAACCAAACCAACCAAACCAACAAACAGTTGAAAGCAGCAATCCAAAGCTTGCCAAGTTGGCAATGCCTGTTGATTCAATATCTGCGCCGGATGGCCTGGACAAACTGGGCAGCTTCCCCAAAAAGCTGGGCACCTCGTCGGCACTGGTGTATGTGTTGATCAACCATGGTGTGCTGACACGCCTGCTGAAGCGCGTCACAGGCTCGGCAGCAATCGACTACACCAAGGCCGAGGCGACTCAGCTGCTGCTGGTGGTGCGCATGCTGTTTGACATGGCGTTCCAGTCAGTGACATGCCTGGTCAAGCACAAAGTTGTGTTGCGGCACAGCCAGCGTGCAGAGTTGTTTGAACTGTTGCAAAGCGCAATCGGCCACAAGCTGATGAGCAGCATCGCAAAGCATTTTTCGCGGGCAGTGCGCGGCAGCCCGCTGAACGACAAACTGGCTGGCCGCCACGAGTCCAACATGCAGAAGCTGACTGGAAACGACTTGGCAGAGTACACCAAATATGCAAGCTTTGCAAAGCTGGTTGGCGACACCAACACGCCGCCCAGCCAAGCCGTGCTGGACAAGATCCTGCCTTGCTTCCACAAGTACTTGAAGCCCGAAAAGCGCAAACACCAGACAACAACCAATACAACTAAAACAACCGATACGCCCAGTACAGCCAGTACAGCCAGTACAGCCAGTAAAACCGGCACTTCCAGTACGGCTGGTCCTATTCATCAACGAGCAGAGTCAGCCAAGATTGCCAAACTAAACGACTTGGCAACCTACCAACCAGACCGACCAGACCGACCAGACCGACCAGACCGACCAGACCAACCAAACACCACCAAGCAGACAAACAAACACAGCAAGCATACCGACAAACAACATGGCAAGCAAGCCTGCCAGACTGGCAAAACTAGCAAAACTAGCAACGCGTCGGGACAACCGGCCAAACCTGCCCAACCTGCCCAACCTGCCAAACCTGCCAAACCTACCAAGTCTGCTTGTTCAAAACCGCACAACGCGAGCTTGGGAAAAGGTACCACTGAACCAAATGGATCTGTTGGTCCAGTTGTTGGACCAGTTGGAATCGCACTGGAAGAGTCGAGTAACAAACCTGACGAAGCCAGCATGGTGCGTTTTCCCAGTGCGCCCCAGCAGGGATGGACAGCCGTCGCGACCAACGCCGAGATGGTTGGTTTTTTGTCGCGCATCCAAACGACCTCGGCGCTCATCCAAATGCGCATTCAGTTTTCGAGCACACACTACTGGCTGATCGTGTCGGTCTGCGAGGCCGGCCAGATCTGGGCTGATGCATGTATTCGCCTGGTCCACTTTGACACGACCCTGTCGGACAACATGCTGGTGGTGCTTGACCGGCCTGCGATGGCGATCATCCCGGTCGACCACTTTGGGCATGCTTTGCGGATAGAATACAACCACGCAACCAGCAAGCTGCGCCTGGCGTCCTGCCAGCACATGTCGTCGCGCCAGTACGAACTTGCGGCACGCTGCGAGACCAACCTGCTGCTGGCCAAGCCAGTCTACCGCGCCATTGCCGTGCTGGACATTACAGCGCGCAAGCTGAGCCAGCTGTTTAGCCACTTGCGGAAAAGCGACAAGCGAACCAGGTGGTCCAAGCTGCACGTTGGCTGCCACATGGACACCAAGCGGCTGTACTTTAGCATGCGCTCGTCGTACCGCGACGTGGTGTGCAAGTTGGTGCTGAGCGCTATGCTGGCAGAAACTCCAACGCCGGCTGTGCAAACAAACCAATCTGGCCAATCTGGCCCATCTGGTCCATCTGGCCAAACCAGCCAAACCAGCCAAACCAGCCAAACCAGCCAAACCAGCCAAACCAGCCAAACCAAACCAACCAACTTGACAAACCCAATCTTCGACATCGACATGTCGCGGGTTCAACAGTGCACTGACCAGCACGACAAGCAGCCAGCCGAAAGCGCCATGCTAGCAGCTCAGCGCAGCAACCAGCTGCGCATGATTTGCGACATGGTGTACTCTGATCTGGTCATCAAAGCGTGTGCCGACCTGCCGCCCGACCGATTAGTCAAGCTCTTGCTGACCAGTTCGGGCGAGCTGATTGTGATGCACAGCATGCACCGCGCATTTGTCAGTGCAGTGCACAAGATATGTGTGTCGCGCCACCAGACATAGTGTTGATTTTAAATGCCAAACATTGTGTCAAACAAATTGGATTGGATTGGATTGCAAGATGGACCAAACTGTCCTTGCTGTCCTTGCTGTTCAAACTGTTCAATCTGTTCATTGTGTAACAAATGTCGACTTTGCAGGAATTGCATTGTTGGTGTTGGTCGGCTTTGCGTGCACAACTGCTTCCAAAGTAAGGCTCAAACTTCAACGTCATGTTGTGCAACTCAGCATCAACGTGCTGGCTGGCATGGTTCAGACACACACCGTCAACGACCTGGAGGGAGTCGACTAGTTCATACCAGCATGTCAAATGGCAATGTGCATGCTTGCGTTTGCATGATTGCATTCTAACCGTGTTACAATAATCAACGATGTTTAAAAACCATAGTTTTGACAGTTGTATAGTTGCCAACTTTACAAATGGCAACCCAACCAGCCCAACCAGTCAAGAAAACGAAAAAAACCAAGTCAAAACTGTCGCAGTCGTCAAAGCCGTCCAAGTTGTCCAAGTTGTCAAAACAGTCTGAAAGCAGTTTGTCCACCTCGCTGTCGACCAGCCAGACGTCTGGATTGTCGAAAAGCAGCCAAAAGGCTAAAAAGAGCCACACCAAGGTTATCAGGTACACACAGGTCGCCACAGTCGAGCAAAAGCGCAAGATCATCCAGTTTGTCATTATAGGTGTGGTGGTCATTTTGATGGTGGTTGCCCTGGTGTACGTGCTGGCGGTGTCTTCGCCAGGCGCCACGTTTCGCGCCAAGCTTGCATCCTTCCTGCCGTCTGGCAAAAAGAACGACAAATCCAACAAAACAGACGAACCAGACAAACCAGACAAACTAAACAAGCCAAACAAGCCAAACAAGCCTTTAAAGGCCGTGGAGGTTGATCTGTCAGACCAAGCAGACCAAACCGACCAGGACGACCAAGCAATTCAAACTGTGCAAGCAAAGTCAAACGAACCAGTTGTCGACATCAACGGCTCGATGCTTCGCCCGGACGACTACGAACAGCTGCTTGCCGACGCAACTGCTGCACTGGTTGCCGACTCTAACGACAAGCTGCAAGAACCAATTGATCCCAAAAAGGAATACGAGGACAGGCCGTCTGACCCGATTGTGCTGGTGGAAATCAACCAGCCTCCAAAAAACGAGGCCAACCAACACAACACAGGCCAATATGACCACTAATTGACATGAAAGTGTTTCAAACCGAAACACTTTCGTGCAATAGACTAACCAAAAAACAAACCAACCAAACCAACCACACTACCAACCATTAACCAACCAACCAACCAACCAACCAACCATCAAAACCAACCAAACTACCAACCAACAAAACAGCTTACCATTTGTCAAAGTTGGTTCATTTGTGTCGAGTAACCATGGCCGAGTCAGTTTGCACCGACACCGCCGCAACTGCGACGACCGCGGCGACCGAAACACCCACCACATCCTCCACACCCACCACATCCACCACATCCTCCACACCCACCACATCCTCCACACCCACCACACCCACCACACCAGTAACTGTTGCAGTGTCGCCTGAAAAGCGAAGTGCCGACCAAGCAAGTTTGTATGACGACATTCCACCGCTGAAGCGCCAAAACGCGCTTTTGCCCAAGAAGACAGCTAGTCAACCCAACCAAGACGACCACCAAACAGGAGTTGCTGTGCAGGCTGACCAAACCGACCAAACCGGCCAAACCAGCAAAGCGGACAAACCCGGCCGATCCGGCCAATCCGACGAACCTGGCGCGTCGGTGCACACCGACAAGCCAGACGAACCCGCCGATTCTGCGCAATTTGGCCAAACCGACCAAACCGACCAAACCGGCCACGCGGACCAAACCGACGCAAACGACAAAGCAAACTAATCAGGTTCAAAACATGCGGATTTGCGCATACTGATGCATAACGTTATAAACTTGCCAGCTTTATTGTTTGCATAGTGGTTGGGTTGGTTGGGTTGGTTGGGTTGGTCAACACACATATGCATACTTTGCAGAAAACATCACAATTATGTTTTGGCATGTTGCTGATTAGCTGGTTTGCTGACTTGGTAGCAATGTTGTCCAAGTACATGTTTGGCAATTCACAGTCGCCAAGATTTGTGTCTGGTCCACCAAGCGAAGCAGCCCAACCAGTTCAGACAAACCAAACCGACAGCACACCAATTCACAAAGCTCCAACTGCATGTGGAAAGACGTCTGTGTTTTTACCACCATGGATCAAAAGTCAGCCCAAAAAACTTACCTGGCCAACCATGCCAACCATGCCAACCATGCCAACCATGCCAACCAACTCATCTGCACAGTCCAGTTCGACCAGTTTGACCAGTCGGACCGACTGGCCTAGCGCTACTGGCAAGTCGGGCACTTGTGCACAAATGACAAAACGTTGCAAACCATTGCTGGATACCGAAACGATTCCCGATTTTGATGTGCCTGCTTGGCTGAAAGGACCCGGATCCACCAGTCTACATGCCAAGCCTGCAAAGCCTGACAAGCCTGTTGAATTTGCCACAGCACAGCCTACAAAGCGCAAATCGTCCAGCCTGGATGCCAAGACAATTCCTGATTACAAGGTGCCTGCATGGCTGAAAGCACCCGGACCCACCAGTCTACATGCCAAGCCCGACAAGCCCGACAAGCCCGACAAGCCCGACAAGCCCGACAAGCCCGACAAACCCAGCGAGCCTGCCAAGCCTGCCAATCCAGACAAACTAGACCAGCCTGTTAAATCTGCCACGGCACAGCCTTCAAAGCGCAAGTCGTCCAGCCTGGCTACCGAAACGATTCCCGATTTTGATGTGCCTGCTTGGCTGAAAGTACCCAGATTGACAAGTTTGAACAGTTTGGATGACAAGCACAACACGTCCAACGCGTCCAACACGTCCAACACGTCCAACAGACCGAGCACGCCTGCCATTGCCGACACACAATTGGCAAAAAAGCGCAAATCATCCACTATGTTGGATGCTGACCAAATTCCCGACTTTGATGTACCTGCTTGGCTAAAAGCCAAATCGACCAGCTTGAAAGCTTCGACCAGCGATTTGGCCACAGCACAGCCTGCCAAGCGCAAGTCGTCTAGCCTGGATGCCAAGACAATTCCTGATTACAATGTGCCTGCATGGCTGAAAGCACCCAGATTGACAAGTTTGAAAAGTTTAGATGACAAGCACAACACGTCCAACACGTCCGACAAGTCCGACAAGTCCGACAAGTCCAACACCAACACGTCCAACACGCCTGCAATTGCCGACATGCCACTGGCAAAAAAGCGCAAATCATCCACTATGTTGGATGCTGACCAAATTCCTGACTTTGCTGCACCTGCTTGGCTAAAAACCAAATCGACTAGCTTGAAAAGTTCGACCAGCAATTTGGTCAATTTGGTTGATTTGGTTGATTTGGGCGACAAGCCCAACCAGCCCGACAAGCCCAACCAGCCCGACAAGCCCGACAAGCCCAACCAGCCCGACAAGCCCAACCAGCCCGACAAGCCCGAACAACTTGTCAAAGCAAGCAAGAAATCATCCAGCATTCCAGGCCTGGATGCCGACCAAGCACTGGTGGTCGAGCTGGTCCAGCAGCGCCGAAACCTGCTGGTGCTCGGCGAGGGCGGCACCGGAAAGTCGCGCGTGATTGCTTTTATAAAAAAAAAGCTGGGAAAGCAGGTCGTGCTGACCGCTCCGACCGGCGCGGCAGCCCTGCTGATTGGCGGCCAGACGCTGCACGCTGTGTTTGGCGTGCAGCTGGCCAGGCAGCCAGCCGAAGAGCTGGCGCAGATCGTCAAGAAGAACAAGCGTGCGTGCCAGCGCATCATGGACATGGTGTGCTTGGTCATCGACGAGATTTCCATGGTGTCGGCCGAGCTGCTGGACAAGCTCAACTATGTGGCCCAGCAAGTCAGGCGTTCCAGCGACTGGTTCGGCGGCATCCAGGTGGCTGCCTTTGGAGACTTCTACCAGCTGCCGCCAGTCAAGCAAGCCTTTTGCTTTGACGCGCAGTGCTTTGCCGAGCTGAACAACAACGCAGTCGTGCTGAGAACCAACTACCGCCAGGCCAAGGACCCGGCGTTCCAGGCGCTGCTCACCCGGATCCGCAACAACGAGCTGACCCAGCAAGACATTGAGCTGCTCCAAACACGCGTCGACTTGGTGCCGAGCAGCAACAAGCTGGTTACCTGGATCTTTTCCAAGCGCGCCATGGTCGACAACTACAACGCTGCCAAGCTGGCCATGCTGCCTGGCAAAACAGTTTCGTTCAAAGAAGTATGGAAGATGCAGCCAGCCAACCAGTTCGAGCAGCAGGCCTTGAAGAGACAGATGATGTGCGCACCATGCGAAGTCGAGCTCAAGCTCAAGATCGGCGCGCAAGTCATGCTGGTGGCCAACAAGTCGCGCGCAGAACTCAATGCCAAGCACCGCAAAGTCAACGGCAGCACAGGCGTGGTGGTCAATTTTACCGACTCGCCCAGCGAGCTGGACAGCTGGCCAATTGTCAAGTTCGACGACCAAGATGTCTGCATCATCAAGCCGCACAGCTGGACATCGGAGTGCCGCAAGGTGTCGCGCTGCCAAGTCCCGCTGCGCGTCAGCTTTGCCATCACAGTGCACGCCGCGCAGGGCAAGACGCTGCCTGCTGCCTGCATCGACCTCAGCGCACAAGTGTTTGAGCCGAATCAGGTGTACGTCCAGGCAACTAGGGTGCCCAGCATCGACGACATGTATATTCAGAGCGGCTTTGACGTTGCCTCGATTCGCTGCCACCCAGCAGCAGTCGGGTTTTACAAGCAGTTGAAACCGCTGAATCCTTGAAACTCCAAACACCATATCCCTACGTGCAGTGAACAGCCACGCGTTGATGCAACTGGCATGGCATGCTGCTTTGTTGTTTGCCAATTGTATAGACATTATGTACCTTGACGAGTAATTTTTCGTATGTATTAAAAAACCTGGCTTTGCATTCGTTCACATGGGCGCAACAGACTTTACAAAAGTGTTTCATGTGTCTAGTTTGGCGCAGTTCAAGCGCAAGTGGGTAGCATTTGCAGCAGCGCACCGGCGCACGCTTGTCAGAGAGTATGTCAGAGGAGACTTGCCCGACTTGCCCGGCACGTCCAAATGGCTGAGTGCTGCAACCCAAAAAAAGCTCTACGATGAATACATTCAATACGTCCAAGCAATAAAAGAGCTGTTTGAGAATCGAAAACATGATCTGTTTACCAAACTAATGATGCCTGCCGTGCCGACCGTTCCAGCCGAGCAGTGTTAC
>Ga0209298_10000947_pt1 | contig 19305 bp, 7 predicted proteins | sample S_140806_EF_Meta_FD_187325 | JGI IMG/M metagenome (GOLD analysis project Ga0209298, IMG submission 187325) | Freshwater microbial communities from Lake Simoncouche, Canada to study carbon cycling - S_140806_EF_MetaG (SPAdes) (version 2) | ecosystem: Environmental > Aquatic > Freshwater > Lake ...
TACAAGTATCCGCAGGCGGCGTTTCCGTATGCCGATCTGCTGCGTACGAACCAAAGCCGCGGCCAGGGCGTCGGCGAGTACGAGCTGTTCGATGCGTTGCGCGAAGAGTGGCTGGCGCAGCGGTATTTCGACGTCTCGGTGGAATATGCCAAGGCATCCCCGGAGGACTTCTTCTGCCGCATCACAGTGACCAATCGCGGGCCTGTTCCAGCGACGATTCATGTGTTGCCACAACTGTGGTATCGCAACACCTGGTCGTGGGAGTCCGGTGAGACTGCGCCGCGAATCACCCAGTGCCGCAATGGTGTTGCCACGACCCGGCATCCGGAACTGGGGGAGCGCTGGTTCTCGGTGACGTCCTCTACCGGTGACATTCCAGATCTGGTGTTCTGCGAGAACGAGACCAACAACCGATTGCTGTTCGGATCGGCGAATGACTCCGCGTGCCCCAAGGACGGGATTAACGACTACGTCGTACACGGGGACGTTTCGGCCGTCAGTGCGACCGAGGGCAGCAAGGTTGCCGCACACGTCGCCGCCGAACTGGGTCCGGGCGAAAGCTGCACGGTGACAGTACGTTTCGCGCCAGCGGAGCTTGCCCTGCCCTTTGACGACGCCGACACGGTGCTGGCCGTCCGCAAGGCCGAAGCCGACGAGTTCTATGGGAATCTTGCCGCGGCGGATCTCAGCGCCGATGAACGGTTGGTGCAGCGCCAGGCGCTGGCCGGGCTGCTGTGGTGCAAGCAGTTCTACAGCTACCGGGTGCGGCGGTGGCTCAAGGGTGACCCGGGTCAACCCGTCCCGCCGGAAGCGCGCTGGGCCGGCCGTAACACCGACTGGCAGCACTTCGCGATCAGTGACGTCATCCTCATGCCGGATGCCTGGGAGTATCCATGGTTCGCGGCATGGGACCTGGCTTTCCACTGTGTGGCGATGGCGTTGATAGACCCGGAGTACGCCAAAGAACAGGTGCTGGTTCTGCAACAGTCCACGGCTCAGCATCCGCACGGGCAGATCCCGGCGTACGAGTGGTCGTTCGGCGACACCAACCCGCCGGTGCATGCCTGGGCCGGCTGGCAGGTCTACCAGTTGGACCGCGCCCACACCGGAACGGGCGACCGCGACTTTCTGTCCATGGTCTACCGGTCGGCGACCCTGGGCGCGATGTGGTGGTTGAACCAGAAGGATGCGTCGAATCGCGGGGTGTTCGGCGGTGGTTTCCTCGGTATGGACAACATCGGTGTCTTCGACCGCGACCATCCACTACCCACCGGCGGCACCCTCGCCCAGGTGGACGGCACCGCCTGGATGGCGGCGCTGACCATCCACCTTCTCGAGATGACCATCGAACTGTCCGCGGCGGATCCCGGGTATCTGCGGATGCTCGGCCGATGGGTGTGGGACGCCTGGCTGATCGCCAACGCTCTGGAGAAGGGCAGCGACCACGTCAGCTTCTGGAATGAGAAGACCGGTTTCTACCATGACGTGATCGAGTTGCCCGACGGCACGAGTCGCTCGCTCGAAGTGTTCTCGATGCAGGGCGTTGTCCCATTATTCGCCGGGTTTGCGATCCCGGTGACCGCGTCTGACGCGGTACGAACGATCAAGCGGTATCTCGATGAATTGTCCCGGGCCTATGAGCACACCGACCGCGACGTCGACCTTGAACTCACCGGGGGAGATGGATCGCACTACATGCTTGGGGTCGTCCACCAGGATCGGTTGGCAGCAATCCTGAACCGGGTGCTGGATCCCGAACAGTTTTTGTCGCCCAATGGAATTCGTTCTATGTCGGCTGATCACCGGGAGCATCCCTACACCTACCGAGTGAAGGGCCAGGACCACGTCGTCGACTATGCGCCGGCCGAATCGCGCAATCGCATGTTCGGTGGGAACTCCAATTGGCGCGGCCCGGTGTGGCTGCCGACGAACTTCTTGTTCGTGCAGGCCCTCAATTCCTATGCGCGCTTCCTGGGCGACACGTTCGTTGTGCCGGACCCGGCGGATCCGACCGGGACCGCCTCGCTGGCTTCCGTGGGAGATCGGATGGCCCGACGACTGACCGGACTGATGGTTCGTGACGAACACGGCCGGCGCGCCGTTTTCGGGGACAACGAGTACTTCCAGAGCGATCCGCACTGGCGGGACCTGGTGCCGTTCTACGAGTACTTCGATGGCGACACCGGCCGCGGACTCGGTGCGAGTCACCAGACCGGGTGGACCGCGACGGTCGCACTCCTGCTGCAGTTCCGCGGGAAACTGCACTTCGACCGTCGGTGACTGGCCGCAATCCGCAGAGTTTGGGCGTTGCTGAAATCGGACTATGCCGTATCGGTGCGGTCGCCATCATGATCGGACACGCGGAGCTGAGTTGCTGGCCTGCGCGTTTCACACTCACTTTCATACGAATACTTGATTCGGTAGACATAGTGTTTGCCAGAGGTAATACTGGCGAAGTCGCGTGAGGCCGCTTGCGCCCGTCCATCGAAGGATCCTTCAGATGAGCTTTGCTGATTCGACTGAGCCCACCCGTCGTCACCGTCGCTCGCTGAAGGGGCAGGTGCGCTCGATCGAGTACGGCCGGCGTGCTGTGTCGGCGACGGAACCGATGGCTCGCAGCTATGCGGCCTACGTGGGCCGGGTTGGTGCGTTGGCGGTGGCTCTCGGTGTGGGTGCGGCGGTGGCGTCGGTGCCGGTGGCGTTTGCAGACACCACGGGCTCAGGTGGCTCGACGGGTTCGTCGGATGCGTCAACTGCCTCGTCTGCGTCCACGTCGTCTGCTCCGTCGCGGGGTGCGGCGCGCACGGGCCGGGGTGGCTCGACGGCTTCGGATTCCTCCGGTGGTTCGTCGGCGGGCTCGGGGCGGCGCGGATCGGGTAGCGCGACTGCAGGTTCGGGTAGTGAGTCATCGTCGACCGCAGGCGGCAGCGGTTCGTCGGACCGGGCTTCGTCGGACCGGGCTTCGGTTGCGGGTGCGGCGGGGTCGACGGCGCGTCATCCGCGGCCGAGCTCTGTGGTGTCGGGGGTTGGAAGTTCGACGGGTGTTGCGGACTCGATCAGCTTGCCGCCGTCGGATTCTGCTGTGGATTCTGTTGTGTCAGTAAAGGATTCGGTTGACGCGGTGAGCGAGGGCTCGTCGGCGCCGGTAGTTGAGTTGGACTCTCCGGCGGCTGCGTCGGCGCCGGTGATGAGTGTGGCTCCGCGGGCAGCTGCCGGCGGTGTGCGCGGGTTGAGCGGCAACCTGTTGGCGTGGCTGGGCACCGGCGGTAACGGTGATTCGCCGGCAGCGGCGCCGTTGGCGTGGACGGTGGCGGCGGCCAGCCGTCGTGAGCTGAATGGGGCGTCGCGGACGGCAGCTCCGGCGGCGGCGGTCAGCAGTGGTGAGCCTGTTGCGCCGTTGATCGGGTCGGCGGTCGCGTCTCCGGGCGCTGCGGCGTTGGGTGCCTGGCAGCCGGGTTCGATTCTGCGGTTCTTTATTGGTGACGGCACCGCCGCTAACCCGAATGGCGGCATCCTGCTGGGTAACGGCTACTCGTATACGGCGTCGTCGTGCACGGGCAGCACCGCCTGCAATGGCGGCAATGCGGGTCTGATCGGCAGGGGCGGCAATGGCTATAACGGCGGCAATGGCGGGTCGGCGATCCTGCTTGGGTCGGGCGGCAACGGTGGTGCCGGCGTCAATGGTGGCGCTGGTGGTGCTGGGGGCCGGGCCGGGTTGTTCCTGGGCAACGGCGGCAACGGTGGCGCGGGTGCGGTAGCTATCGCTATAGGTGTTGCTGGTGGTGCTGGTGGTGCTGGTGGGAATGTTGGATTCTTGTCGGTGTTCGGCACCGGTGGCGCGGGTGGGGCCGGCGGCGCGGGTAATGCCGGGGGTGGTGACGGTGGTGTCGGTGGTGCTGCGGGTCGCGGCGGAATCCTGAACGGTCGCGGTGGCGCCGGTGGTGCTGGTGGTGCCGGCGGCTATGGCAGCAACGGTGGTGCCGGTGGCGCCGGTGGCACGTCGGGTGCGATCGCGCTGTGGGGCAAGGGCGGTGCCGGCGGTGCCGGTGGTGCCGGCGGTGACTACGGCAACGGTGGCGCGGGTGGTGCGGGCGGCAATTCCGGGTTGTTGGCGTTGTGGGGTACCGGCGGCGCTGGTGGCGCTGGCGGCGATGGCGGCTACTACGGCGACGGCGGTGCCGGCGGGACGGGCGGCAAGGCCGCGATCATCTCGGTGTTCGGAGTCGGTGGCGCCGGCGGCGCGGGCGGCTACGGCTATTACGGCTACGGCGGTAACGGTGGCGCCGGCGGCGGCGCCGGATTGCTCTCGGTGCTCAACGCCGGTGGCGACGGTGGCGCCGGTGGCGACGGCTACTACGGCGGCGGCAACGGTGGCAGCGCCGGTGGTAGCGCGGTGTTCTCGCTGATCGGGTTCGGTGGCGATGGCGGCGTGGGTGGTTACAGCGACAGCAGCGTCGGCGGTAACGGAGGCGCGGGCGGTAGTGCGGGCTTCTTGACCGTGTGGGGTATCGGTGGTGACGCCGGCGATGGCGGTGATGGCGTCACAGGTGGCGGCAATGGTGGTGCCGGCGGCCGCGGCGGTCTGGTACTCGGCGGCGGTGGTAACGGTGGTGATGCCGGCACCGCCAGTGCGGGCCTGGGCGGCAATGGCGGTAACGGTGGTTCTACCGGTCTGCTGTCGATCATCGGTGCCGGCGGTAACGGCGGCAATGGTGGCGGCAGCGTCGGCGCCAACGGTATCGACGGGCAGTTGCCCGGAGAATCCGGCACCGATGGTGGAGCCGGTGGTGCCGGCGGCAATGGCGGTAATGGCGGCGAGGGCTCCTGGGTGCTCGGCCGCGGAGGCAACGGCGGTAACGGCGGATCAGCGGCCGGCGGTAACGGCGGCAACGGTGCCGCCGGGGCGGACGGGGTCAGCCCGGGTGAGGGCGGCCAAGCGGGCGGCAATGGTGGCAATGGCGGGGCCAACGGCATCGGGGGCAACGCCGGGCAGGCGGGCGGCGCTCGGATTCTGTTCTTGTTCTGCAATAACGGCACCCCGGGCAACGGGGGCGCCGCGGGCGGCGGCGGCAACGCCGGTAACGGCGCAGCCGGCGGCAAGGGCGCTGCCGGCGACCAGAGCATCCCCGACGGAGCGGTCGGTGGCGTCGGCGGTAACGGCGGCCTGGCCGGTACCGGCGGGACGGACGGCGACGGCGGCGCCGGCGGTGCTGGCGGCGATGGTTGGACCTCGACAGTCACCGGTCTCGATGGCGGTGCGGGCGGTAAGGGCGGCGCTGGTGGTACCACGGCCGCAGGCGTCGCCGGTGCAGGTGGAACCGGTGGCGCAGGCGGTGACGGTTTCACGGCGGCGGCCTTGTCCGGTCTGGACGGCACCGCAGGCGGTAACGGCGGCGCCGGTGGCGCAGGTGGTGCGGCCACCACGGGCACCGCCGGCGATGGTGGTTACGGCGGTAGCGCCGGTGTGGGCGGCGACGGCGGCACCGGTAGCGGTGGCAACAACGGATCGTTGGGCGTCGATGCCACCCCGGGCACCGATGGTGGCAAGGGCGGCAACGGTGGCACCGGTGGCGCCGGTGGTGCGGCCGGTACCGCGACCACGGGCACGGATGGCACCGATGGCAGCGGCGGCTACGGCGGGCGCGGCGGGTCCGGCGCTGACGGCGGCAATGGCGGCACCGGCTTCACTGGTGCCAAAGGTACGAACGCCGGGGACTCCGGTCAGAACGGCAGCAGTGGCGGTGATGGTGGTGCCGGTGGTGCCGGCGGTACCGGTGGCTCAGGCGGTGCGGCCGGTGGTGCGACCGGCACGGTCGGTGGCGATGCCGTCGGCGGTAACGGTGGTAACGGCGGAACAGCTGGCGCGGGCGGTAACGGCGGCTCGGGTGTTTCGGGTCCGAGCAGCCTCACGGTGGGCGTTGACGGCCAGAGCGGTGGTACCGGCGGTAGCGCCGGCGACGGCGGCGCCGGTGGTGCCGGTGGCGCGGGCGGCGCCGGTGGCGGCAAGGCGGCCGCGGGCACGGACGGCGCCGGCGGCGCCGGTGGCCTGGGGGGCAATGCCGGTAACGGCGGTAACGGCGGCGATGGCATTGACGGCACCAGCCCCGTCGCGGCCGGTACTGACGGACTCAACGGCAGCGCCGGCGGTGACGGCGGTAACGGTGGTGACGCCGGTGTGGGCGGCGCCGGCGGTGCGGGCGGCGGCTCTACCGGGAAAGCCGGTGCGAACGCGGCCACCGGAACCGGAGGCAACGGCGGTAATGCCGGTAAGGGCGGCAAGGGCGGCAACGGTTCCAACGGCGTCGACGCCGGGACACCTGACGGTGGCAACGGCGGTAGCGGTGGTGACAGCGGCTCCGCTGGACTTGGCGGGACAGGCGCGACCTACGGTGCTGACGGTGCATCCGCTGATGCGGGTGCGGGCGGTAATGGCGGTAACGGCTACACGGCCACGGGCGCCGATAACGCCGGTAAGGGCGGTGCCGGCGGCGACGGCGGTAATGCATTCACCGGCGGTAACGGTGGTTCAGGCGGCGCCGGTGGCGCCGGTGGTAACGCGGACCAAGGTGCCGGCGGCGACGGCGGCACCGGTGGTAATGCCGGCATTGGCGGTAACGCCATCGATGGTCCCGGCGGTGACGGCGGTAACGGCGGTACGGGCGGTAACGGCGGTAGCTCCAACAGCGGCCCGGGCGGTAACGGCGGTAACGCCGGCGCTGCCGCCGATGGTGGGCGCGGCGTTGATGGCACTCAGCAGAATCCCGACGGCACGGCTGGCGGTGACGGCGGTTCCGGTTCCGGTGCCGGCCAGGGTGGAGCCGGTCAGGGCCCGGGCACGGATGGTTCGGCCACCAACGGCGGTAAGGGTGGCCGCGGTGGCGATGGTTGGGACTCCACCGTGGCCGGTCTGGTCGGCGGTAACGGTGGCGCCGGCGGTGCCGGTGGCGATGCGACGACCGGCACGGCCGGTGATGGTGGCGCTGGTGGCACTGGCGGCGATGGCTTCAGTGGCACGCCCAAGACCGGGTTGGACGGCACTGCTGCCGGTAACGGTGGCGCTGGTGGCGCCGGTGGCGCGGCCACCTCAGGCACGGCTGGCAACGGCGGTCTCGGTGGCGATGGTGGTGTCGGCGGTAGCGGCGGCAGCGGTATTGACGGAACTGCGGGCATCCTCGGCAATCCGAACGGAGCCGTCGGCGGCGCCGGCGGTAAGGGTGCTGCCGGCGGTGACGGCGGTGCCGGTGGCGCGGGCGGTGTTGCGACAACTGGAACCAGTGGCACTGACGCCAATGGCGGCAACGCTGGCGTCGGCGGCAACGGCGCTGACGGTGGTATCGGTGGCGCCGGACTGACCGGTGCTGACGGTTCCGCGGCCGGTGCTGCTGGCGTGGCTGGCGGCAACGGCGGTGCTGGCGGTGCGGCGGGTGTCGGCGGTGACGGCGGCACCGGTGGTGCGGCCGGTGGCGCGGGCGCCAAGGCGGGTGCCGACGCCAACGGCGGTAACGGCGGCACCGGCGGTGCGGCGGGTATCGGCGGTGACGGCGGTAACGGCGTGGCCGGCGCGGCCAGCACCACCGCTGGCGTTGCGGGCCAGGCCGGCGGTGCGGGCGGCAAAGCCGGTAACGGCGGCACCGGCGGTGCCGGGGCGGCTGGCGGTGCCGGTGGCGGTTCGGCCGCGGCGGGCACCAATGGCAATGGCGGTGCGGGTGCCGTGGGCGGCAATGGCGGCGACGGCGCTATCGGTGGCCTCGGCTACAGCGGCGCGGCCGGAAAGGGCCAGAACGGAAGCACCGGTGGCGCCGGTGGCGTCGGCGGTAGCGGCGGAACCGGTGGATCCGGTGGAGCGGCCGGCGGTAACGGCGGCGCGGCGGGCGCAAGCGCCAACGGTGGCAACGGCGGTACCGGTGGTAAGGGTGCCGTCGGCGGCAGCGGTGGCAGCGGAGTGGACGGCGCCAATGGCACCGCGCAAAGTGTCGACGGCAAGGCTGGCGGCACTGGTGGTAACGCCGGCGGCGGTGGCGTCGGCGGAGCCGGTGGTAATGCCGGTGCGGCGGGCGGAAACGGCGCCACAGCCGGCGTCAACGGCGACGGTGGTGACGGCGGTCTGGGTGGCAACGCCGGCACTGGTGGCAATGGTGGGGTCGGGTTCGCCGGAGCGGATGGCGCCAAGGCTGGCGCGGCCGGAACCAATGGCGGCAACGGCGGCAATGGCGGTGCCGGCGGCACCGGTGGCGCCGGTGGATCTGGTGGTGCCGCAGGCACCGGTGGAACCGGTGGACTGACGGGCCAGACTGCGGACGCCGGGGATGGTGGCGACGGCGGTAATGCCGGCGCCGGTGGTGACGGTGGTAACGGCGCTGCCGGTGCGGCCGGGGTTAGCTCCGACGGCGGCAAGGGTGGTGACGGCGGTAATGCCGGTGCCGTGGGTGTCGGTGGTGCGGCGGGTGCCGGCAACGGTGGCGCGGGAGGTAACGACGGCAATGGCGCCGACGGTGGCACTGGCGGCGATGGTGGGGCAGGCCTCACTTCTGTCACGGCATCGTTCATCGGTGGCGATGGTGGTGCCGGTGGAGCCGGCGGCGATGCGTCGGGTGCTGGTACGGCCGGTAACGGCGGTGCCGGTGGTGTCGGTGGTGACGGCTACAACGGCGTGAGCACCGGTTCGACGGCGGCATTCCTGGGAACCGCCGGCGGTAATGGTGGTGCGGGCGGTGTTGGCGGCGATTCACTCGGCGGTCAGGCCGGTGATGGTGGCGCTGCGGGTGCCGGTGGTAACGGCGGTGATGGCGCCGACGGCATCGCAGCCGGTCCGGTAAGCGGTGCCCCCGGCGGTAACGGCGGGAACGCGGGCCTCGAAGGTGCCGCCGGTAGCGGCCTGAGTGCAGGCAGCGACGGCGCGGGCGCCGATGCCGGTAATGGTGGCAACGGTGGCGACGGCGCATCGTCCACTACGTCAGGAACAGGTGGCGGCAACGGTGGCGCCGGCGGTGCTGGTGGCAGCGCCCCGGGAACCGGCAATGGTGGTTCCGGTGGTGCCGGTGGCAACGCGGGCGATGGCTACGCCGGTGCAGCCGGTACCGGTCAGAGCGGGACCAGCGGTGGCAACGGCGGTATCGGTGGTGCCGGCGGCGGCGCGGTATCCGGCACGGCAGGTAACGGCGGCGCCGGTGGCAATGCGGCTGACGGCGGCAATGGTGGCTCGGGGGCAACCGGTGGAAACGTCGGTGGTGCCGGTGGTGCGGGCGGCAACGCGGGCGCGGGTGGTGCCGGTGGCTCCGCGACCTTGGGCACGAACGGCAACGGCGGGGACTCGGGCCTGGCCGGTACCGGTGGCGTCGGCGGCGACGGCACAGTCGGTACGGCCGGGACGAACGGCGGCAGCGCCGGTGCCAGCGGCACTGACGGCTCTGACGGCGGAGCTGGCGGTCTCGGTGGTGCGGGCGGCGCAGGCGCTGCTGGCGGCGCCGCCGGCGGCGGTGGCGGTGGCGGTTCGACCGCGGGTGCCGACTCGGCCGGCGGTAACGGTGGTTCCGGCGGCGCCGGCGCCAACGGCGCTATCGGTGGCAATGGTGTTACTGGTGCCAACGGCATCAATCCGGGTGACCCCGGCCAGGCTGGCGGCAATGCCGGCAGTGGCGGAAGCGGCGGTAACGGCGGTGCCGGTGGCAACGCCGGTGCCGGTGGCGGTGCTGCTGTGGCGGGCACCAATGGCAGCGGCGGCAACGCCGGCAGCGGCGGAAATGCCGGCACCGCCGGTAACGGCGGCAACGGTGCGGCCGGTGACTTCAGCAACCCCATCGGCGGCAAGGGCGGCGATGGCGGCAACGGCGGAACCGGCGGCACCAAGGGCACTGGCGGCACCAAGGGCACCGGCGGTTCCGGCGGCACCGACGGAAACGACGGCACCGCTGGCACGGATACGGCCATCGGCGGCAACGGTGGCGACGGCGGAGCCGGGGTTACCGGCCTCGTCGTGGCAACCATCCAGGGCGGTGACGGCGGTGCCGGCGGTAAGGGCGGCTCAGCCACGAGTGGCGGCTCCGGCGGTAGGGGCGGCGACGGCGGTGCCGGCCGGACTGGTCTGACCGACGAGCGGGGCACCAGCGGCGGCAATGGCGGCGCGGGTGGCGCTGGAGGATCGGCCACCACCGGTACGGCCGGTAACGGCGGTGCCGGCGGATCTGGCGGCGTCGGCGGTAACGGTGGCGCCACTAGCGATGTCGGTAAGGCCGGTCGCGATGCCGGGAATGGAGGCAACGCCGGTGCCGGTGGCAACGGCGGCACGTCGACCGCCGGCGGCGTCAACGGCAACGGCGGGAACGCTGGATCGGCCGGTAACGGCGGCAACGGCGGAGCCGGAGCGGCAGGCACCAACGGTGCCAACGGCACCAAAGCCGGCGATTCTGGAACGGCCGGAACTGACGGCGGCGCTGGCGGCAAGGGTGGATCCGGTGGCAAGGGCGCTGCTGGCGGCACAGGTCTCGCGGCAGGTGCTGACTCCAAGGGCGGTAACGGTGGTGCCGGTGGTGCCGGAGCTCTCGGCGGCAACGGTGGCAATGGCGTGGCAGGCACGTCGAGTACCACTGCGGGTGTTGCGGGACAAGCCGGCGGTTCCGGCGGCAACGCCGGTAACGGCGGGGCAGGTGGCGCCGGTGGTGCAGCAGGTACCGGCGGCGGGATCGCGGGCAGTGGCACCGACGGCAACGGCGGCAACGGCGGGAATGCCGGAACTGCCGGAAATGGCGCCGTTGGCGGCAGCGGATTCACGGCTGTTGTAGCGGGCGGTGCTGGCACCGATGGCGGCAATGGCGGCAGTGGTGGTACCGGTGGTACCGGTGGCGCGGCCGGTGTGGCCGGAGGCCTGAGTGGTTCGGCCGGTTCTGCGGGGTCCGGCAGTAACGGTGGTAATGCCGGCGCGGGTGCCAACGGTGGCAACGGCGCGAATGGCAACGCGGTGACGCCTGCCGGTGGCAAGGGCGGCAACGGCGGTAATGCCGGTGCCCTGGGCGTTGGTGGTGCTGCCGGTGCGGGCAACGGCGGTAGCGCCGGCACCGATGGTGACGGTGCTGATGGCGGCAGTGGTGGTAAGGCAGGTGCGGGCTTCACGTCTGTCACTGCGGGCGTGGCCGGTGGTAACGGTGGTGCTGGCGGTGCCGGTGGTGACGCGTCGGGTACGGGTGTTGGCGGTGACGGCGGAGTTGGTGGTGTCGGCGGCGATGGCTACAACGGTGCGGTAGCGCTGGAGTTTGGTACCGCTGGTGGTAATGGTGGTGCCGGTGGTGCCGGCGGTGATTCGCTCGCCGGACAGGCCGGCGACGGTGGCGACGCCGGTGCCGGTGGTGTCGGCGGCAATGGTGCCGACGGTGCGGCTTCCTTTGTGTCGGGCACGCCGGGCGGCAACGGCGGTGATGCGGGCCTGGAGGGTGCTGCGGGAACCGGCCTGATTGCGGGTACCGCCGGTACGGCCGCGGACGGTGGTGCCGGTGGTGCCGGTGGTGACGGCTTCTCATCGACGAGTGCTCTGACCGGTGGCGGTTTCGGCGGTTTTGGCGGCAACGGTGGTGCTGCTCCAAGTACCGGTAATGGTGGCGCGGGTGGCAAGGGTGGTGTGGGTGGCAATGGCTACATCGCCACAGCCGGGTCCGGTGACAACGGCACCAATGGCGGCAATGGCGGCAAGGGTGGCACCGGTGGTGCCACGGTCGATGGCGTGGCCGGCGACGGTGGCCTCGGTGGTAGCGGTGGTGTCGGTGGTAGCGGTGCGTCGAACTCGAGTGCGGGTCTCGCCGGTGGCAATGCCGGTAACGGTGGCGCGGGTGGCGCCGGTGGCGCCGGTGGCGCGGAGACCGGTACCGGTCAAGCCGGCGACGGCGGTGACGCCGGTAACGCTGGTGACGGTGGTGTCGGCGGTGCCGGTGCGGACGGTATCGCAGGTGGTGGCTCCGGCGGCAACGGCGGGAACGGCGGCGACGCCGGTGCGCTGGGAACCGGCGGTGCCGCGGGCGCAGGTAGCGGCGGTAACGCCGGTAGTGATGGCGCTGGCGGCAACGGCGGCAACGGTGGAGTTGGCGGTGCCGGCACGTCATCCACGACGGCTTCGTTCCAAGGTGGCGACGGTGGCAACGGCGGCAGCGGCGGTAGCGCCACTGGCGCGGGTAAAGCCGGAGACGGTGGTGCTGGCGGCAATGCCGGCGACGGTTACAACGGTGTGAGCTTCGTCAGTTCAGTCGCTGAAACTCTTGGTACCGACGGCGGCAACGGCGGTGTCGGTGGTGTTGGTGGTAACGCCGCGTCCGGTATCGCAGGCAATGGTGGTGCCGGTGGTGATGCCGGTGACGGCGGCACCGGTGCCGACGGGAACCTGTTGCAGGCTGGCGGTGCCCCCGGCGGCGACGGTGGTTCCGCGGGCGCCGGTGGCAAAGGCGGCACGTCGATCTCCGGCACCAACGGTGACGGCGGGAACGCAGGCCTGGCCGGTAATGGTGGCGCCGGCGGCACCGGTATGCCGGGTATCTCGGGCTCTGACGGGGCCAGCGCAGGTGCGTCGGGGACGTCCGGAAAGGCCGGCGGTACCGGTGGATTCGGTGGCAACGGCGGTGCCGGGGCGGCTGGCGGAACCGGTGTCAATCCAGGCACTGACTCGGCCGGTGGTAACGGTGGACTCGGTGGCAACGGCGGACTCGGCGGCAACGGCGGCAACGGCGTGGCGGGCGTGACGAGTGTCGTCGTCGGTTTTGCCGGCCAGGCCGGTGGTTCCGGCGGCAATGCCGGTAACGGTGGCGCCGGTGGTAGGGGCGGCACGGCGGGTGCCGGCGGCGGCTCAGCGCTTGCAGGCACCGACGGCAACGGCGGCAACGGCGGCAACGGCGGCACCGCCGGCAACGGCACCAATGGCGGTAACGGCTACAACGGCCTCAACGCTGCGGGCAAGGCCAACATCGCCCAGGCCGGCACCGACGGTGGGGCGGGCGGCAGTGGCGGCACCGGAGGTAACGGCGGTGCAGCCGGAGCGAAGGGCGGTGCCACCGGCACTGCCGGCATTCAGGGCACCGGAGGTAACGGCGGCAGCGCCGGCAGCGGCGGCCTCGGCGGCAACGGCGGCAACGGTGAGGGCGGTTTTGCCGTCCTTAACGTCAACAAGCCTGCTGGTATCGGTGGCAACGGCGGTAACGCGGGCGTCGAGGGCAAGGGCGGAACCGGCCTTACCAACGGCACCGACGGCGCCTTCGGTAATGGCGGTAATGGCGGCACGGGCGGCAACGGCGGTGACACCAAGAGTTCGTCCTACGGCGGTAACGGCGGTAACGGCGGTAACGGCGGTACGGCGACCGGCGGCACCGCAGGCAAAGGCGGGAACGCCGGCAACGGCGGCTTCGGCGGCCCGGGTTCGAATGGCTCTGGGGCAACCGGTGGCGCGGGCAGCGTCGGATTCACGGGTGGCACTGGCGGCAACGGCGGTAAGGGTGGCTCTGCAACAACGGGTATTGCCGGTGACGGCGGCAACGCCGGTAACGGCGGAGCGGCCGGCAACGGCGGGTCCGGCCTTGCCTCGCAAACTGCCGGATCCGCTGGCGGCAACGGCGCTAATGCGGGCCCCGCAGGTAAGGCCGGTAACGGCGGCGCCGGTGGAAACTCCGTCGGCGGAACCAACGGCAGCGGCGGAAACGCCGGTAACGGCGGCGCTGGTGGAACAGGCGGTAACGGCGGAGACGGCATCGATGGAACTGCCGCCTCGCCTAACGGTTCGGCGGGCGGTAACGGCGGTAATGCCAGCAACGGCGCGGCCGCAGGCACAGTGGGTGCCGCGGGTACCGGCGGGACCGGTGGTTCTGCGGGTGCGCCTGGCGCTGCCGGTGCCAATCCCACCGGCCCGTCCGGTAACGGCGGTAACGGCGGCAACGGGTTCGCATCGATCAGTTCGTCGGTGGCGGGCGGTGCCGGCGGCAAGGGCGGCGCGGCCGGCTCAATCGGCAACGGCGGCAAGGGCGGCAACGGCGGCGCCGGGTTCGCCGGTTCCGATGGTGTGAACGGCGGAGGTACACCCGGAGCCAACGGCACGCCGGACCCGGCCTCCGGCGTCACGCTGAACGGCTCCGTCCGCTCCGGCACCAACGGCAACCCGGGCGGCGCCGGTGACCCGGGCGGCAACGGTGCGGCGGGCAGCGCGGTTAACTCCGCCGGACCTAATGCAGGCCTGGGTGCCCAAGGCGGTAATGGCGGAGACGGCGGGGCGGGCAGCGGTGCCGGCGCCAACGGCGGTAACGGCGGCGCAGGTGCGTTCGGTGCGGCCACGAACGGGACCGCGTCTGCCGCGGGCGGCAAGGGCGGCAGCGGTGGGGCCGGCGCGACCGGAGCGGCCGGTACAAGCGGTTCCGCGGGTGGCGCAGGCGGCGCGGGTGGCGCAGGCGGTTCGGTCTCCGGGAACGGCGGCGCCGGTGGTAGCGGCGGCATCGGCGGTAACGGCGGTGGAGGCGCGGTCGGCGGCACTGGCGGCAACGGAGCCGTGGGCGGTAAAGCCACGCTCGCCGGCGGAACCGGTTCCTCAATTGGCGGTGACGGCGGCAGTGGCGGTAATGGTGGTACCGGCGGTGCGGGCGGTAATGCCGGACTCGGCGGTGCCGCAGGCGCTGGTGGCGCAGCTACCGCGGGGGTCGCCGGCACCGGTGGTACTGCGGGCCTGGACGGGCTCAAGGGTCAGGGTGGCAGCGGCGGGTCCGGCGGTACGGCCGGGGCCGGCGGCAAAGCCACCAATGGTGGCACCGGTGTGGTGGCCGACGGCACCAGCGGCACCGCCGGAACTTCCGGAGGCACAGGGGCCAACGGCACCGGCCGGTAGTCGTGACGACTGAAAGGGGCGGGTTGCACTTAGTGCGCCCCGCCCCTTCAGTCGTCTACCCGCTGCCGTGACGTTCACGCTTTGCTTGTCGATTAAGGCAGCGTGGTGCCCCTATCTTCGGACTAGATTTCCTGGAGCAGCTAATCCCGGCGCGAACATGTGCACCGGCGCGTAGATTCCCCCCGTGCTGACCGAGAACATCAACCACGCGTTCCTCGACGGCGTGCTCGACGGCAGCCACGAAGACGTCTACTACCACTTCGGGGTGGTGTCCTCGGATCGACTGCTGACCAAGCTGCGTGACGTCAAGGGCGTCGTCATGGCCGGATCAGGTTCGCGCATCAAGGAATTCGCGGAGCGTTGGAGTGAACTCAACGGCGGAACGGAGATCGTCGCGTTCCCGAAAGAGGACCGTTTTGTCACCCGCTACACCGCCGGGGTGCTGTTCGCCTCGCACGGAATGGGAATGCCGAGTGCCTCGATTGCACTGCAGGAACTGATGCGGATGGTGTTCTTCCTCAAGCGCGGTGACCTGGATGCCATGGATGACGTGTTCTGGTGCCGGGTGGGCACCAGTGGGGGCGTCGGGTTGCCCGGCGGCACCGTCGTCGTCACCTCCGAGGGACTGATGGCCGATCTCAAGCCCTACCGACTGCTCAACGGCGGCGCAGGTGAGTACTGGTTCGACGGGCACTTCCCGCCCGACACCTACAACGCGATCATCGCCGCCAACGAATATGCCGATTTCGACATCATCTCTGGCAAGACCGTCGCCGGCAATGAATTCTTCCTCGAGCAGTTTCGCCTCGACGGCGCACTATGTTTGGAGACCTCGGAGTCCAAGATGGGGTGGCTGGGTTGGCTGCACAACAATGGCGTCGCCAACATCGAGATGGAGGGCGCGATGATCGCCGGCTATCTCAACCACTGGGGCTTCTCAAAGTTCGCGATGATCTGCGCCACCCTGCTCAACCGACTCGAGGGTGATCAGGTGACCGCAACCCCGGAGCAGTTGCACAAGTTCAGCGAGGACTCCGGTGTGGCACTGTTCAACTATCTCGCGGTCAGCCTGCTCGGGGCCTGAACCCACTCACGTGAGGCAGCGTTGCCTGCGCGGGTCCTATAGCGCGACGCCACTGGGACCGGAATCGGCCGGAACGTCACCAATGGCGTGTGCGCCCCGCATTGCCAGCGCCTGTTCGCGTGTCATTGGCTGGCCTGAGTCCGCGATGTCGAGGTTCTTGCGCTCCTTCTTCACACGCTCAAAATACTCCCTGCGCTCCGCCGGTCACTGCGAACCGATACGCCGATAGCCCGCACCGATATCGTTCCCCACGTGACCGACCACGCCGAACTGTTCACCCGCGCAAACACCGCCGTCACCGACTCCCTGGGCCCTGCACCCGGGGGTGTCGATATCCCGCCTGTGAAGCGCACGTCGGCGACCCTCGCCGGGCGCATCGATCACACCCTGCTCAAGCCCGAAGCCACCCTGACCGCCATCGAGACCCTCTGCGACGAAGCGAAAGAGCACGGGTTCGCCTCGGTCTGTATCAACACCCGGTGGGTACCGACGGCCGTCGAGCGACTCACCGGATCCGATGTCATGGTGTGCACGGTGGTGGGTTTCCCACTCGGGGCGATGACGCGGCTTGCCAAGGCCGAGGAGGCGCGCATCACTGTGGCCGAGGGCGCCGCCGAGGTCGACATGGTCCTCGACATCGGCGGTCTGCTTTCCGGTGACCTCGCCGCGGTGTACGACGACATCCTCGGCGTGGTGGGTGCGGCCCGGCCGGTACCGGTGAAGGTGATCCTGGAGACCAGCATGCTCACCGACGAGCAGAAGGCGATCGCCTGCCTCATCGCAGCCCGCACCGGCGCGGCCTATGTCAAGACCTGCACCGGGTTCGGCGGCGGCGGTGCCACACCCGAGGACATCGCCCTGATGCGACATATGGTGGGGGATCGGTTGGGCGTCAAGGCATCTGGCGGGGTCCGCACTCATCGCGATGCCGAGAAGGTGCTGCACGCCGGCGCTGATCGCATCGGCGCCTCGTCCTCAATCGCCATCATCGGCGGTGGCGACGCGGGCGCCGGCGAGTACTGACCCATGGCGCTCCTCGACACCGCGCGTGCCTGGCTTGCTGAGGACCCTGACCCGGCCACCGGTGCTGAACTCGAGGCATTGATCGCGCGCGTCGACGCGGGCGATGCCGACGCCGCCGACGAACTCGCCGACGCATTCGACGGAACCCTGCAGTTCGGCACCGCAGGATTGCGCGGACGCCTCGGCCCGGGCAGCAACCGGATGAACCGCATCGTGGTGGCGCGGGCTGCGGCCGGACTTGCCGCGTATCTGGTCGCACACGGTGGAAGAGCAGTCGTGATTGGCTACGACGCCCGACGCAACTCCGAGGTCTTCGCCCGCGACACCGCCGCCGTGATATCCGGCGCCGGCATCAAAGCCATGGTGCTGCCGTCTGCGCTGCCCACACCGGTGCTGGCGTTCGCGATCCGCGAACTCGGCTGCGATGCCGGTGTCATGGTGACCGCGTCGCACAACCCGCCGGATGACAACGGCTACAAGGTCTATCTCGGCGACGGCAGTCAGATCGTGCCACCGGCCGATGCCGAGATCGCCGCGTGCATCGCCGCGGTGGGACCGCTGGCATCCATCCCGCAATCCGACGACTTCCAGACCCTCGACGGCGCGGTGCTGGATTCCTATGTGGCCCGGGCAGTTTCGCTACTCGGCGACGGTCCACGCGAGGTGTCCGCCGTCTACACCGCCCTGCACGGTGTGGGCGGTGAGGTGTTCATGCGCGTGGTGGCCGACGCCGGTTTCCCGGCCCCGGTCAAAGTCGCCCAGCAGTTCGCCCCCGACGGACGATTCCCGACGGTGAACTTTCCCAACCCCGAAGAACCCGGTGCGATGGATCTGGCACTGGCCGATGCCCGCGCCGTGGGCGCCGACGTGATCATCGCCAACGACCCCGACGCCGATCGGTGCGCGGTCGGTATCCGCTACGGCCGCGATTACCGGATGCTCACCGGTGATGAGGTGGGCGCCCTGCTCGCCTGGTGGATCGCCGAACGCGGCCGCCGCGACGGAAGGCCCACAAAGGGTGTCTATGCACAGTCGATCGTCTCGGGCACTCTGCTGGAACGCATCGCTGCCGACGCCGGCCTCGGCTACGCCACCGCCCTGACCGGGTTCAAGTGGATCTCCAAGGTGCCGGATCTTCGGTTCGGCTACGAGGAGGCACTCGGCTACTGCTGCGACCCCGAGGCCGTCAACGACAAGGACGGCATCACCGCCTCACTACTGATGCTGGAGCTGGTGGCCGCACTCAAGGCCGAAGGCAGGGGAGTCCAGGATGTGCTCGACGATCTCGGGCGCAAATTCGGCCTCTACGCGACAAGTCAACTGTCTGTGCGTGTTGCGGACGTCGCACTGATCGCCGACGCGATGGCTCGACTTCGGGCCGACCCGCCGACGGCTATCGGTGGCCGCGATGTGGTGCGCATGGACGACCTCGAGAAGGGCGCCGACGGACTTCCGCCCACCGACGGCCTGCGCTTCACTCTCGAGAATGCCCGGGTGATCATCCGGCCCAGTGGCACCGAACCGAAACTCAAGTGCTATTTACAGGTGGTGGTTCCGGTCACCGGGGATATCGACCAGGCTCGCGCGAGAGCACGGGACGAACTCGACGCGATCAAAGCGAGCGTGACGGAGGCGCTGGAGGTAATGCGGTAGGCTACACATATGTCTACAGAATCGACTACAGTTCGGGTCTCGCTCCGGACGCGTGACCGGTTGGCCGCCCAGGCCCGCGAACGCGGTGTCTCGATTTCCACACTCCTGGAGGAGTTGGCTGCCGGGGCGGATCGTGAAGCGATCTACCGAGCTGAACGCGAGGCCACCCGCGCCGAAGCGGGCAACCACGCCGTCCGCGAGGAAGAAGGGGTGTGGGCAGACACGGCAGCCGACGGCATTGACTGAGCCGCGGCGCGGAGAGTTGTGGCTTGTCGCCTTCGGCGCCGGCCGCACGGGTGAACCCGGCAGGCACCGACCCGCCGTCATTGTGTCCGCCGACGAGATCCTGGCCGGAGTCGAGGATGAGTTGGTCGTCGTCGTCCCGGTGTCGGGCTCCCGTGCCCGGACTCCGTTGCGGCCGGTCATTTCACCAGATGAGGGGGTCGACGCCGACAGCGTCGCGGTGTGCCGCGGCCTGCGCGCGGTGTCCCGGGCTCGGCTGTTGCAGCGCCTCGGCGCGGTCACCCCCGAAACCCTGCGCGACATCGAGGAAGCGCTGGTACTCGTTCTGGCACTAGGGCCGTCGCTCACTCGCTGAGGCTTACCCCGCTGGCGTCAGCACGAATTCTACGCAACGGCTACACTCGTAGCATGTCCGAGTTGCCATCCCGCGAACTGCGAAACGACACCGCGGGTGTGCTGCGCCGGG
>Ga0209298_10000948_pt1 | contig 19297 bp, 24 predicted proteins | sample S_140806_EF_Meta_FD_187325 | JGI IMG/M metagenome (GOLD analysis project Ga0209298, IMG submission 187325) | Freshwater microbial communities from Lake Simoncouche, Canada to study carbon cycling - S_140806_EF_MetaG (SPAdes) (version 2) | ecosystem: Environmental > Aquatic > Freshwater > Lake ...
ATGCTGAGACAACAGGACCTATATCATCTGTATGCGGGCATCCGTGAGCGCCTGCACGAGATCATGATTGAGCGTCATGCCGATCCTTTACAGGGCGAGATCCGCAGGGCAATGGCGGAAGAATTGCTGGAGTATCTACACGCCCATGAAGAGGGCCTGAAGACCGTGACGGATTATAAACAGCAGTGGACCCGGGGCGAAGATGCAGTTTAACACCTGGCTCAAATGGTCGGCTTGTGTGATCACACTGGCCGGAGCCGTGCTGACATCCCTACGCATCGACCCCCAGAACATATACCTATTGAATGCAGGTGCCATATTGTACTTCATTTGGGGCTACAGAATCCGTGAGTGGAACCTGATCGTGATCAACGCAGGGTTCATCTTAGTCTACGCCTGGGGCATCTATCTCAGCTAGAGTCCAAGACTTTTACCAACACTATAAATATCTGCATGAAAGCCTACATCATGCTGATCATGCTATTGCAACTGGATCCCATGGATGGGCTACCCTACACCACGGCTCTACAGCAATCTCCCATGACGGAATACTCTACCCTCGAGGAGTGTGAGTCCGCGGCAGAATCCAAGCGAACAGAGATGTTGAAAAGCTCCAGGCAGTATCCGGATCTGGCGATTGTGAACATCTTGATCACTTGTGTGGATAGCTCAGAAGCAGACTTTGATCCCGACAACATAGCCATATAACAATATAATAAGACAACACCCCAGATCCTCACCCAGCATGGTATTACCAACCGGCCATCAGCGACCCGTTCCAATCGCGGAGCGATTGCGCCGCAAATTTTTTGGTAATGCTTGTTCATCTACCCATTTGCTCGTAAGAGCTACTCGCGACAGCAATTTTTGGCTGCCTAGCCACTGTGCCGTGCTAATAAGGTTTATCCCCCCACTATGAAGCCTACCGTGGCCGCACTCGGATCACACTTCGCTCGATCGCTTCGTGTTGTGTGAGTAGTGGGAAAGGTAAGCATGATGGTCTACCGTGGATCCATAGTTTTTACGATATGCAATTATAGGGCGGAACCAATTGTGCTGTATAATATCGAGTGTTGGTAAAACATAGTGACTTTACCTTTTGGGTCTAGACCTAGATGCTTATATACTTGATGAAGCGAAACTTATGTGGCATTATAACTAGAGGCCGATCAGGCATTAATAAGAGTATGCAATTTTGGAAAGAGCTATTGATCAACCTGGTGTATCTCACAGCAGGGTTGGCCTTGATCTACATACTCACTTATACCGACATGGTGAGCCATTACCTGGCTTACTAATAAACCCTTCGATTGAGGCGGAAATACGGCTGGAGTATTACAGCATAGTGCCCCATCCTTAGCCTTTTACCATTGTAAAAACTTTGTTTGCCCTGTAAAACTCTGTCGCAAACGCCTAACGGCGTCGTACGGTGTTGTTGGATGGGATCCTGCCCACCGTTGACCACCATGCGAAGGGCTTCCTGACCCACTCAATTGTGTGGCCATATTACTCTCTCCTACATGACTTAAATATCATCATGCTTATAGCTATCGTTGTGATCTGTACCCTACAGCTATTCTTCCTAACCATCATACTCAGCTAACACCCTATACCCCATGATTGAACTCTTGCTCATACTCCTTATTGCTGTGTTGGCTGTGAAGATCTGTCGCGATGCTCTCTAGCAGAGTATAAGTACAGCTATTACTACTATGTTAAAAACTTTGATTGCCATCACTGCCATACTCTTGATCTGCGCCATTACCATCTGGATCGTGAGGAGATGCTGTCATCGTTGTGATGCCAGATCACAGCGGCAGTTCCCCACAGCTTATACCCTGTTAAAAAGCTCACCGCGGATCATACAGCGGGAGATCTGGGCACTCCGAGTGATTGCAGTATTGAGCGCGGTATTCCTGCTACTATTATTGACCTCCCTATTCTAATGGATCCTATCACTTTACTATTGCTATTCAACATCACCGTTTGGTGCTACTGGACCTTTAAATAACCATGGCGGCATTAGTCATTGTCTCTGTCTTGATCATCATATTTGCCCTGCTGGTATATCACGGGAGGGACCACTAATGGATCCTGTGATCTTGACGGCTGTGCTGATCGCGGTGGCCCTGTTGTGCTGGTGGGAACTGAGATAATGGATCCGGTAATTGTGATCGCGGCTCTCATCATCATTGCGGTTGAGATCTCGATTCGCTTGTTATAAGCCCCCCATCCGTGCTCGACTATAAATAAACAGCAGGCCTGATATGCATGATCTGCAGGGCTTGACAAGGAGAACTACATGACCATAGACATCAATAAAAGAATGCTGGAACAGCACTCGGCGCATTTGCGGCAGGAGGCCTCTGACCGGGCCATAGTGAGAGCTCGCAAAGAAGTGGAGATCAACGGCAACGGCACGAGTGGTTATACCATCCGAGAAGGCGAGCATGCGGGCACCGTGGTGGGACATATCAAGAGATCGACCCCCACAATATAACCCACTATAAATATCCGTACCAACTACCAATTACTACCATGCGAAACAACACGCAGATCGGAGCCACTAGGGTCACCTAGCCCTGGTGTATCCATCGGCCTCTATAGTGGCTAGTATCGGGCCACTCCGGGGGTTGCATTACCACAACTAATAGTCTGAGTTTGGGCGGTTAGGCCGCCTCCATCACCCTCCAGCCATGCACTAACCACAGGGCTCCTGATCGCCCTCTACCACAACTAATAGTCCGCCCCGTACCCCGCTCACATGCAAGACGGTCTGCTATACAGCATGGGCATTACCACCTAGTTGATCTTGCACGGAGCACTCTTGAGAACACCCTACCGGTAGGGTGGTGCACCCTCGACACTATTAGAAGTAGTGGGCAGGGTGGCTGTGCCCTAGTTGATCTTGACCCTGGCCGTTGACAAACGGTCCGTTCTGTAGTAGAAGACGACAGGTGGCTGGTGGCTGGTAATGATTTGGAAATAATTTTGTCGGAGGCCTGGTCGCATAGCATTTTTTTATAAAAAGCATTTTTTGTATTTTGTAAGCCCCATGGCCTAAAAACGACCTGGTGGGTGCTAAAATACCCCCATATTAAAAAAAACGCAGTTATTGCTATTGCCCAGCAGTACCCAAATTCCTATATAGATCAAAAGCAACCACACCCCAGTGTTTCTCAGATTTAAAATTTTTGCTGCTGTGTTTTTTTACTCGGCCGTGACCCATCGTCGGCCACAGTAGTAGCACACAGCCGAATGGGTGCCATCTGCTCTCTGTTTTAGTGTGTAGTACACGCCCGGGTGTGTGGGTTCCGCCTGATAGTCATCCCAACCTTCGCAGTAGACCTGTGTGTCCTCCTGTTCCATGCACATAATTAGCCCGTGGGTTGACGGGTTTAAAAACATGTGCTATTATTAGGATAAGTAAACAAGAACAAAGTATAGTAAAAGACAGTAGAGACAAAAACTGCCCATGCATTCAGCACCGGGCCCTTTTTCCCCACAGAAACTTACAGTACCCAAAACTTAAACAACAACAAGAAAGACCACAAGTAAAATGACACAAGGAACAGTAAAATGGTTCAATGCCCTGAAGGGTTTTGGATTCATAGCCACCGAAGACAAGGATGTGTTCGTACACATCACAGCAGTGCAGGCAGCAGGCATAGACACTCTCACAGAAGGTGACGCAGTGATGTTTGACCTGGAATCCACAGCCAAGGGACCAGCCGCAGTGAATCTATCCATCACACAGTAATAGCACACTGATTCAGAGCAGTGTATCAAACCCGGTACACTCACTCTGTGCGAATCCACACAGCAAAACCACAATATTAATTTTTACCAAAGGTTGCATTCTATTGCGTTTGTGCTACAATATGCACACAAACAATAGGAGAACACAAATGAAAAGTTTGTTAACAATTAAAAATGCTATCATTGCCGCAGTGATTGTGGTAGTGATCATCATTGGCTACAATCTAGTGAAGAAGCCCGCAGCGGCTCCAGCACCAGCTGCCAAGCCAGCAGTGACAGCACCAGCTACACCTGCTGCACCAGCGAAGAAGTAGTACGACACCAGCGTGGGAGTGAGCGCCCACGCACCCAACGACCCCCACAGGATTTAAATACAGCATGCAGTCACACATCATCACACTGAAAGGCCACGCACTCAGCGAAAGGTTGTCTCGGGAGTGTCGAGACCAGGCAGCCCTGTTTGGAATCAATGTACAGATCCGTGATGCTGTAAACGGACACCACCACACCGAGCATCTGGCACGCACGGGCCTAACACCAGTGGCTTCCATCAGAGAGAAAAAACGAACACCCGGCATGTTTGGCAATTTCCTAAGCCACTACTATCTATGGCGGGAGTGTGCCGGTGGCACAGAGCCCTATCTCATACTGGAGCACGATGGCTATTTTGTGCGGCCGCTGCCCATGGATGTGTTGGATCGGTTCACCCATGTGCTGAAGTTGGATGATGTGGATCCCTACAACAAACACTACCACACGATCATGCAGCAGCAGCACCAGGAGCAGAAGCCCACAGAGATACTAGCCATGGACATCACAGGCAGGGGCAACAAAGGATCAGGATTCTACACACCCGGCTCCTATGCCTACATCATCAAACCTGCGGCCGGTCAATTGCTGATTGACTGGGTTGGCAACAATGGATTCCTGCCCACAGACAATCAGTTGGCTTTGGGAGTGGTGGACATACGAGTGTGTCATCCCACGGTGGTTCGACTGCACCCACTGTTTGCAGAAGGTGACAACATACACACACTCAGCACAGCCAAACTTCCCGATCAGTTGCCCACGAATCTTTAAAAGCTACACATATTAAAACTCGCGGCTGTCCGTAAATATCTTGATGGCAAAGAACAACAGATATAGCTTTCGATATCTTGAGCACAACATGGAGCGTTGGTTTCGCACCAGACAGCGCATATTCCTCTATCACTATCAATCAGAACCCTGTGTGTATGAACAATGGCAGGACCTATCATTGACCGGCTGTCGTTATGTGGGATGGTTTCCGATGGATCATCAGACCAGGGGAGAGATTTGGTTGTACCCCACACAACAACACAAAGTCATGATACAAATGGTTGTGCCAGCCAATCATCTAATATGGAAGAAAGACTTTCTGTCCCTAAGCAGAGAAAAAAATAAAAAAAGTAGAGAATATGCTCAACAGATGAGACTGATGAGACAGAAACACGGTAATTTTTGGTTTTACGAATAACACGCAGTGATACTAAACAAGTATGGCACAAAAACAGCCCGGGCTGTTGTAGATGGTGTTCATGGTGATGGGCAAGCAGGTGCGGTAACCAAACTCTTTAAACTTTGCGATCCACTGTTCTGGTGTCTTGCAGTTGATATGAGTAAGGTCGCGACGACTGACCTCAAGATAAAATTTATTTGGTTGCTCAGGTACACTGCAAGGTATTCTAACCAACACCGAACCAAAACGTGTCTTATGAAACACTGTGTCTATGCCACTGTCATCGATATGCTCCAACACATCTAAAAATATGCCAATGTTGTAATAATCTTTGAGAGATTCCACCACCCGGCAGCCACGCATGCGAGCCTGTTCTTTGGCCCACTCGGATATATCATAACTGTCTATGTCATTGATGCCCAACTCACGAAAACCATAGGATAAAAAACCCACAGCACAACCATAATCCAGCATGCTAGATTTTTTATTCAGCAATCCAAATGTTTTCAAACGATCAAATATTTCTTCTGCTGTGCGGCTGTATTTTTCCTGTCGATCCAAATAATTGGTATAGTTAGCAGACTGAAAATAATCTTTATCAAAAGGTATCATGCAAAATTTTTATCTGGCATTTCTTGAGCCACAGTGTGTAACAATCTATTATTAAATTTGTAATAACAATAGTTACAACTGCTGCACCAACCCCGTCCTTGATTATTTTTAATCTCATAAGGATAGCCCCTTTCAGCAAAGTTGTTGTTTAGTTTTGCCCATGTTTCTAAAATATCGTCCACAGAACAAAGAGCATAATCCAAATCGTAATTCTTTTTATTCAGCACGTGACTGGTGCAGGTGTATACATAATATTCACCGGTACCCAACGGATGAGGAGCCACATAAGGACGAACCATGCCCACATAACAGCCATCATCAAAAGGAGAATCATCGTTGCCTATGTCTTTGATGAATATTTTATTAAAATGATCTATCTCATCAATCACCTCTTTGAATTTTTCTCTAATAGCAGCATTGTTGCCTTTTATTAAACAGTTGCCTGCTATCCTAACAAACTTTATTTCTGGGTGTAGGTCTAATACTCTCGATATTCTTCTAATGGTGCCGGCATCTGTGGGCTTGTAGGGCTTATTCAATCTTGTACCAGTGCCCAGCTCTCCCTCATATATGATATAACTGAGACCCATCTTCTCCTGAGGAAATCCACAAAAATCATAATCTTCGGGATTGAACCCCTCATCCAATTTAATTAAACTAATTCTTATCCATTGTATCTTGTCAAAGTTTTCTTTCCTTATTTTTCCTAATGTTAGACTGTTGGTGATAATACCCACTTGTAACCCAATGCTGTGTGCATATTCCACAATGTCATTGATGTCTTGTTTGGTCTCTCGATCTCTATAAACCAATGGTTCTCCCCCACCAGTTATCTCCACACTCTTAGCTCCTAGATTTTTAAAATCTTCTAACACCTTTTTAATCTTGGCAAAAGTCAGATAACTCTTTAATGGCCTATCAGCCACAGAACAAAAAGGACAACCGCTGGAGCAGGCCTCCACAGGAGACAGTTGCACAGTTATGGGTTTGAAAGTTTTATCTTGTTGGATGGAATGCAGCACATCAGCATGCTGCAACAGTTTGTCTCCCCAGGTGCTGTACTTCTGGGTCAGTGCTAGATGTTTGTTTTCGTTGGTCATTATATGTAGTTATCTAGATTTATCTTACAATAAAGCACGCAGCACGATAATTAATTGCAATGATATACGAGCTCTTTAACTTTTACAACGAATTTGACATGTTGGAACTGAAGCTGCAGGAGCATTACCAGCATGTGGATCATTTTATAATCTGTGAATCTAACCGCAGCAGCACACAGGTACCCAAAGAATATCGTTTAAAAAAAGAGTTAGACAACAGGTATGCTCAATGGATAGACAAAATAACTCTCTTAGAGTTTGATGCCGCAGGACTAGAATCTGGATGGCCTACATTCAATGCCCAAAGGAACCATCAAATAAAAAATCAAAATTTTAATCCTAATGATATATTGTTATTCAGTGATCTAGATGAATTTTTGTTGCCCACAGATTGGCAGTGGATCAAACAGTTAACCCCCGCTGAAATAAAAAATGTTATAAGGTTTCAAGCCGAAGTATATTGGAGTTATGCTGATATGAAACACACAGTGAAACAGTACTGCACAGCACTAGTTACTGGAGCAATATTAAAACAGCCAGCCGAACTTCGCAAACAGAATACCGAACAAATCAGTCAAGGCATGCCAGCAGATTGGATTGTTAAGCAAGGAGGCGTGCATCTCAGCTGGTTTGGTAATGAAGAACAAATGAAAGAAAAAATACACGGCAGCATAGAAGCACACACGTGGGGGAAAGCGCTGAATAAAAGCAAAAAAGAAATTGAAGAACTGTATTGGAGACAAAAAAAATTAGGAAAGCTATTTGAACACAAAGCAAAATTTAGATTAAATAAGATTAAAAAACTGCCACTCAAAGACAATATTGTTTTTACAGATAGTATGAAAGAGTTTATAAAAAAACACCCAGAATGGTTACTCGAATAATTATAATATAAATGCAATCAAAAGATAAATTTTTTCCAATAAAAACCCAGACAGCATGCCAACTTAAATGGGCATGGAGCACCATTTTTTTGAATACTGGAAAAACCATGTCTTGCCACAGGACCGGAGAATCACTATTAACACCAGACAATTTCATGGAATTTCATAACACACCAAAAAAAATAGAAGAAAGAAACAAAATGTTAGCAGGCGAATGGCCCGAAAACAGTTGCGGTTATTGTAAAAAAATTGAAGATGCCAATGGCACAAGCGATAGAATGAGAATGTCTGCCATACCAAATTTAAGTCCCCAGGAATTAGAAACCAATGCTCAAGCCACAAGAATAGATCCCACGATTGTAGAAGTGTATCTAAGCAATGCCTGTAACATGGGGTGTTTATATTGTAATGTTGACGGATTACTAAGTTCAAGCATAGCTGTAGAAAATAAAAATAACGGTCATTTTAAAAAAAACGGAGTAGATCTTAAAGAACACAAAAATCAATTTAAAGATATGTTGCCTTATTTTTTAAAATGGTTTGAAACAGGATTTCAAAAACTTAAAAGATTTCATGTGTTAGGAGGAGAACCGTTCTTTCAAAAAGAATTTATAAAAATACTAGACAAAATTGAACAACACCCAAATCCAGCATGTGAATTAAATGTTGTGACCAACCTAATGGTATCAGAAGAAAAGCTAAAATATTTTATAGATAGATTTTATTTATTGACAAAAAATAGATCGATCAAAAGAGTCGACATAACCTGCAGCATTGATTGTTGGGGACCAGAACAAGAGCATGTACGATGGGGATTAAAATTAGATCAATGGGAAAAAAACTTTGAAACGTTATTGTCAAATAAATGGTTAACACTCAACATAAATCAAACCATCTCTGTTCTTACTATTAAAACTATGCCGGCATTATTAAAAAAATTACAAACATGGAGGCAGGCAAGGCCCGTTGGACATTTTTTTAGCGGAGTTGATCCAACGCCAGACTATCTCAAAGCAGAAATAATTGGGGAAGAGTTTTTTAAAGAAGATGCTGAAAAAATATTAGAATTAATGCCGGTGATCAACGAGCAAGACAAAATTGCATATGATTATATGAAAGGCATTTTAAATCACATTAATTCTTCAAAAACAAACAAAGATCAGATAGCCAATCTTATTATATACCTAGACGAAAAAGATAGACGTCGAGGAACCAAGTGGGAACATGTTTTTCCGTGGTTAATAGAATTTAGGAAATTTGCAAGTTAATTATTTTATTTGGATAATCGTTGTTCGCAAAACGATTAATAAGATAATCTACATTTGGTATATACCCAATCGGAACATGTGCTGATAATTCCCACAGATCCCAATCTTTCAATCCCCAATGCATGCACCACGGCTCTTTAAATTCTTTAAGCCAGTTTAAAAAATTAGGATTATCATATTTTTTTTTATCTATTATAGAATCCTTGATAGCAATTTTTAACAACGGTCTTAAAAATAACCAAGGCTTAGACAAACGACAGATATTTTTTAAATCGCTCGGTTCACCGTCTTGCCAATATTTGTAAAGATCTTTACCCAACTCATGAGGAGAAAAAAAACAATAGCCTTTTTTTATTGTGTTTGTTGCATGTTTTAAAAATTTTCTATCAAATTTTTTAATCAACGGACCAGCAAGCTCCTTGTAATCAATCCAGATGCAATTCCTATCATCGTCGTTTGTTTCTATTGTTTCTAAAAGATGTATTAGATCATGAATCTCTAGCCAATTTTTTTCATCTGCATGTTCTTTACTTTTATTAAAATTACTAAAATACAAATCATGCAATTCATTTAAGTATTCTTGCATTTTTAATTTTTGAAAATTTACATCTATTCCTACGTCTTTAAACTTTTTAATTAATTTTTTGCCTAACATATCTGCAGAATTTGTATTATCTAATGGATTTTCTCTAGGACCAAAACACAAATCTAGATACTTCAATCTCATTACACAACGATAATAATAATCCGATAATTCGTGGTCTAAAAGAATTAAATCAACGCCCTCGCCATCGGGCCACAATATTCTTAATTTCTTTTGAGACATTTTTTAATACAGTATAATTTATGCTTGGTAATTATTAAATCAACAAATATTTATTGACAAAAAAAAGCAATTAAAATATAATAAGGACTATGCCATTAATACCGGTAGTAATAGAACAAACATCCAAAGGTGAGCGCAGCTACGACATATTCAGTCGACTGCTGAAAGATAGAATTATCGTTTTGGAAGGAGCCATCGAAGAGCATTCAGCATCTGTTATTGTGGCTCAATTATTATTTTGTGAATCACAAGCACCCGAGAGAGACATAACCATTTACATCAATTCCCCAGGTGGATTGGTCACAGCCGGCATGGCCATATACGACACCATGCAGTATATCCAATGTGACATACAAACCATTGTCATGGGACAAGCCTGTTCAATGGGATCATTGTTGGCATCAGCAGGAACCAAAGGCAAAAGATTGATATTGCCGCATGCTCGACACATGATACATCAACCACTGGGTGGAGCATCAGGACAAGCCACAGATGTACAAATACAAGCCAATGAGTTATTGCGTTGGAAAGACGAATTAACTCAAGTTTATCAAAAACACACAGGACAACCACTAGAAAAATTAAAAGCCGACATGGAAAGAGATAATTTCATGACTGCTGAACAAGCAGTAGCCTACGGGCTAGCCGACAAAGTTGTTACCAGCAGAGAAGCAGACAATAAGTAATTTCAAAAACATTTAAAATTTTGATAATAAACAAATGTCATTAAAAAAACATTTTTGTTCAAGTCCATGGCTACACATGAGAATTGATTCTGACGGAACGTTTTATTATTGTCGTTGGATAGACCGAAATAATCAAGAAAAAAACGAAACATTATATAATATTAAAGAAACTACAGTTACAGAGTTTTTTCAAAAAAAAATATCTGATATTAGAAAAAAATTATTAGATGGAGAAAAAATAGCACGTTGTAATAGTTGTATAAAAATGGAAGAACAAAAGAAGGTTAGTGGTCGACAAAAACAACTATTAAAAACAGGAATACAATTAGACGAACTCGAAGAAACCATCCAGTCCAGTTCTTTTTACGATGAATTTAAAAAATCTTATTTTAACTCCGGCGATACTACTCTATTACCACAGGACTGGCAAATAGATTTAGGAAACTTTTGCAACAGTGCCTGTATTTTTTGTTCTCCAACTTTTAGTTCAAAACTAGCAACAGAGCATAAAAAATTAGGATTAATACAAGACCTACCTAAAAAAAACTGGGCAGACGATCCGGTTTTGTTAGAAAATTTTATAAATTTTTTATGCAGTTCAAAAAAAATATCATATCTACATTTTTTAGGAGGCGAAACAATAATAACTCCAGCATTTAAAAAAATGTTAAAAGAACTAATCAAAAGCGGTATTAATAAAAATATATCTATAGGGTTTACTACAAACCTTACAGTATGGGATCAAGAGATTATTGAGCTACTAACACAGTATAAAGAAGTAAATTTAGGAATGAGTATTGAATGTTTACACCCAATAAACGATTATTTAAGATGGCCTAGTAAAATATCTAATGTAAAAATAATTCTTGAAAAGTGGTTAAACATAGCAAAAAAGAACAACTGGCTAGTACAAATTAGAACCACTCCTACCCTATTCAGTATAGCACATCTAAAAGATCTTTATGAGTATGCATTTGAACAAAACATAGGTATCGAAAGTTGTAATTTTTTAGAAAACCCATATTATATGAAGATATCAATGTTACCTATAGAAATAAGAAATAGTATTGCATTAAAAATTCAAGACTGGGTAGATTCTAATAAAAAATATTTAACAGATAAAACAATAATAAACACTAGAGACAAAAACAATTTAAGAAAATATATTTTACAAGATGCCTTAAGTTATGTTAACTATCTTAATAACATAAAAGAAGAATCACAACAACACTGGAAAGATCTAGTTACATATATAAAAAAACTAGAATCGTCTCGAGGCAATAGTATTTTAAATTATGCACCAGAATACAAAGAACTTTTACGAGCTGCTGGATATTAAAAAAAAGATCAGTTTGTCTTTTTTAATTAATCCAGTTGTATCAACATTACCACCAAATATAAAAGTTAATGTTAATGAATATTCTCTGTATACCGGTATAGTGACAGAAAAAATATTATTAAAGCAAGATATAACATTATTAGACTCTATAGATATAAAAATACAATTATATGATAAAAATTATAATATATCGAGCGATACTGCAATAATTATAGAATCATTAAAAATAAACAACTTTGAAATAATACCCAATTGGACACAGTTGGCTACGTATGAAAACGATCATAATAATACACAACCTAGTAATTATTTAGGATTTAATGGCACATGGACTCTAGAAATACTAGAGCCATTTTATAGATGGAAACATAAAATAACCGGGCAAGGCTGGTTATTAGAGCCATAATTAAAATATTATTAAAACACTATCGGGGTTGCCCCCGATAGCCTAGTGATCTTTATTTTTTCTTAAACCAATTAATTGGATTGATTTTTTCGCCAAAGTTTTCAACTTTCTCGTTGACATACCAACCTGCAGCAAAACCTAGAATGAACGCTATTGTTAACATATTGTTCCTCTTTTTTGTTTGTAGCAATATTTATAGATACTACCAACCCAATATTAGTTGTCGTATTTCCGGATCTAGAGTTTCAGGACCCCACTGAGGGAACATAGTAATCCTTACTATGCATTTTTTAATACCGGGCACTGATTGCACAGCATTCTGTATGTCCACTGGTATGATATCCGCCGCAGGACAAAACGCCGATGTCAGCGTATGTAGAATATAACACTCTGCGTCCGCAGTCACTTTGATATCATATATTAAACCAAGATCGTAAATATTGATAGGCAGTTCAGGATCAAACACAGTCTTTAACTGATCTTTTATAGTCTGAATGTATTGCAATCGAGTCGCTTCATGATCAGTTACATCATCCAGTGTTTGAGAAACATCTTTGGTAATATTATCCATGCTAGAGTATAACACGACTTTGACAGAGTCACAACCTGTGTTACAATTACAAAGAGAAATGTTTAATAAAAGAAAAAGATTTAAAAGTAAGAAAAAATTTGATAAAAAGGACGAGCACAACAGCAGCTCAACTTTTGATTCCAAAGTGCATCACAAGAGCAATCGCAGTTCTGGCTACGGAATGAAACATGGAGTGGAACAGGATCCCGCGGAATTACACGGCAGCTCATTGCAAGGCATGCTGGACAAATGGAACAGTAAAAATTAAAACTTAGGAAAAGTAAGTTGTTCGAACACCTTGCCAATGTTACCTATGGGATTGCTAGGTTCGGTTTTTGATTGTTCTGTAGAAGCACAGCTCACAATCAAAAATAAAGACAGTGTAATTAATATTTTTTTCATAGGTGTTATTTAACATAGTATTATGAAAAGCCAATTGACACAACCATAAAAATACCATACAATAAATATTGCCAAATAACCCAAAGGTCAAATGACTCCGCTATTAAGTTCCATGTTTGTGATATTCCGAGAAGGATTGGAAACATGGTTGATCATGGTTCTGGCACTGGCCAGCACCGGTGGTAATACAAAACAGCAACGCAGCATATGGATCAGCGCAACAGCAGCACTAGCAGCCACAATCCTGTTGGGCAGTGCAACTGCTGCATGGCTGGGCAATCACGCAAATTTAGAGCGCTTTGAAGCAGCAATCGCCATTATAACGGGTGTTATATTGGCTTGGGTGGCATGGTTTTGTCACGGTGCTGCACAGCACGTAAAAGACCTACCCAAGCACAGCGCATGGGCACTGGGCACAGCCACATTTGCCATAATCTTTAGAGAAGGTGTAGAAGTGGTGCTGTTCCTCACAGGTATCTACGCAGACGATCCCAGCGTAGGTTTGATTGGTTTGGGCATTTTGGTAGGTTTGGTGCTTTTGGTAATAGCTATTAAGGCCGCAGACCACCAGATCAAGAAACTGCCAGTGCGAAAAATATTCTTTTATAGCCGTTGGCTATTTTCAATTCTTGCTGTATACTTTCTATATACGGGCATCCATGAATTCATGGAGCACGGATTTTAAGGCCCCTATAGCTCAGTCAGTAGAGCAACACCATGGTAAGGTGGAGGTCGTCAGTGCAATTCCGGCTAGGGGCACCAGAACACAGTGGGGGATTAGCTCAGCTGGTAGAGCGCCTGATTTGCATTCAGGAGGTCAGCGGTTCGATCCCGCTATCCTCCACCAAACAATATGAGTTGGCCGATAGACAAAGAACCAAAATTATTTGCTACTGACCTAACAGTGCCCCAACGCACCCGCGGAGATCGCTACTGGGTAAGAATCACAACAAAAGAGTGGAGCATTATTACACAGTGGAAAGGTACGCCACAGCAGATTGATCAGAACTGTTGGAGTTGGTATAATAGAGAAGCTCTAGCAGTAGAGGTTCAATTAATTTTACATTAATACTGCTATTGTTAAATAAAATAAATAATTTTTACAAAGGTTAATACTAGTGAATTCAAAAACATTTTGTATGGCTCCGTGGGCTTCAGTTAATCTCTACACCGACGGAGAGTTAACGCCATGCAGGCACTGGCATACCTCAACGCATCATAGCACAGTTAACCGCTCTCATGATCCCAGACTCAAAGAAGAACGTATATTCTTTAATAATATTGACGAATATATGAATTCTGATCGCATGGTGTCTACTAGAAAAAATCAATGTAACGGTGTTTTTGTTGATTCATGTAATAGATGCTGGAAAGACGAAGCCTCCGGCAAAACTAGTCTTAGACAAATCTATAATAAAACATTTGCTAATCATTTTGATTTTTCTAAAATGGATAAAGAAACTTTTAAAATAACGGATTCTAATATTATTTCAATGGACATCAAATTAGGGAATTATTGTAATCTTAAATGCGTTATGTGTCGTCCTGTGCTTTCATCATCGATAGCTGACGAACTAATATCTGATAAAGATAAATTTGACCAACTGGATTTTTATAAATTTGAAATGCCGACTGTTAAAAATATCAAAATTGATAGTTATTCAAAAAAAGGACACCAGTGGCCAAATACACAAGAGTTTCAAGAGTTTTTTAATCGATTTAAAAAACAATTACGTTGGATTAGTTTAACTGGCGGCGATCCTGCTGTAAACCCAATAACACCTAAAATATTGAATAGTATCGAACACCCAGAATTAACAACTATAAGCATAACCACAAATGGAACAATAGCTCACGAAAATTTATTACATGCAATGAAAAAATTTAAAAAGGTTTGGGTAAATATAAGTTTAGAAGCAGCAGGAGAACAAAATAATGAAATTAGATTCCCGTCTTCTTGGAAAAAAATACAGAAAAATATCTTAAAGTATCAGCAGCTTCCACAAATATATCTATATGTTTCTCATGTTTTACAATCATTTAGTGTTAAGAATTTAATTACATTGATACAATGGTGCGACCAACAGCAAATTAACATAGAAATTTTAGAATTAAGTTCTCCAAATTTTTTAGTTTTGAATAGTGTTCCAGAAAAAGTAATGACAAAATTTGGTCAAGAGTTGTCAGCTATGAATTCAACGCACAATCAACATGTAGTAAAAATAGCGTTATATTGGGTGTCAAAATATCAGTACGATTCAACTTTGCACCAACAGCGTATACAATATTTAAAAACACTGGACTCAATAAGAAAAACAAATTTGTCTAAATATTATGAATAATAAAACTACATCTTAAGTTATAAAATGGAAATAGGATTTTATTCAGATAAAGATTTACCTAAATTTGATCCTGTAGAAGGATATAAGACCAATTCTTATGGATATCGTTGCCGAGAGTTTCGTCCACTGCCCGACGGCGGTAAGAATGTTGTAGTTTTAGGATGCTCACACACATTTGGCGAGGGGTTAGAAGAAAACGAAACCTGGATCGATCAAGTAGCAAAACAATCAAGTAAAATTTTAAGATGGTGGAATTTAGGACAACCAGGTGCCAGTGCTGATCTCATGATAAGAATATTATATGGTTCAGAAAAAGTGTTATTTCCTAAAATCATTATTGCATGTTGGCCTGCATGGAGTAGAAGAGAAAGACTAGATCTGCACCCAAAAAACTTAACTAGTGATGATCTTTTATTAAAGACAGAAAACATTAATACCGATAGAAATAATTTTTTAAAAAACGTATTCTTGTTAGAAAAATTTGCTGAAAAAAACAATGCCAAAACATTCCATTGTTTTGCCGAAGATGTGTATGGATTAGATAGTAATCTACAAGTTTTAAAAGATTACACAATCAAGAACTGCTGGCCCGAATGGGATCAACATCACCTGCCAGAAGCAAAACGAGATATTATAACAACTCCCAGCCTAGCTAGAGATGGTGTACATTATGGAGCAGAACATCACCAAGTATTTGCACAAAAATTTTATGAAAGATTTAACTCAAAATTAAGATAGTCTTTAAAATTTATATTTCTTAAATCGTCTTGTGATTTTATAAAATTTTTTAATTCTGCAGAGTTATCTTTATTAAAAGAGCCGCAGTTCTTTGCGATCGAAGACAACAATGTATTTCCTGTTGCTAAAAGAGTTTCTTTTGCAGCAATTGTTAAACCATTAATATATCTAATATCTAGTACTGCAGGACGAATACAAAAACCATAAGAATGATCTATGTTAACCTCTTTGGAGTATTTGATAATATTTTTTAAATCTCCCACGTTTAAACAACTTACAGTAGTCCAAAAATTTAATCTTAAGAGTTTATATCGATCGCGAAGTTCAATATATTTTTGTACACTCTTTTTATAATCATTCCATAATATAGGCCATCGAGCATAGTCATGAACATGTTCTGTACCATCAAAACTTAGTGTTACTATCACACGCATTTCTTTTTCCAATAATTTCTCTATTTCCGGTATTACTCTGGAACCGTTGGTGTTTATTCTTATTATTTTTGTAGAAGTAGGTAAATTTTTTAATAATTGTTTATAGTTTGGACTAGCAGTTGGCTCTCCTCCGTTCACATCAACCTCAACTATTCTATCCTGAGGCAACTTAAAAAAATTATTATAATTGTTTATTTTTTTATAATCTTTGCTTGTGAGACTGCCAATTTTAGTACTCAACTCGGCATTGCAACTTTGGCAAGCACTATTACAGATGTTGTCTAATACTCCCCCCACAATTAGATAATCTTTTTGTATTGAGTTTAAAATCCTATCTCTTTCAATCATGTCTAATCGTATGCTGGTTTTTGAGGTCTCCTCAGTCATTTGACATCTTATACATTCTTTTGGCCAACTATTATTTTCCATTTGTTTTCTTATCTCTTTTAACCAAGCGCTATCCTGCATATCTTTAAAACTATCAAACTCTTGTGCTTGAGTCATGTGTCCACACTTGCCAAACTTGCCAGTGTGATTTAATCTAACAAAATGATCAAGTCTAGGACACTGCATCTTTAACCTTTTTTAATAATTCATTTAGGGGTATTTTTAATCCAATATAAGAAGCAAATAAAAAATTATCATACTTTAAATCGCGGTATTGTATTTTAGAAATTTTATTTTTTTGTTCCTCTGTTATTTTTGGTATAGCAGGAGCATATCTATAAGGTATAAAAGTATACAAATCTTCTACACGTTTAATAACTAATTCACCCCGAAAATGTTTGCTCAAATTTTCTAACCAAAAATATTGCGGTAAAAAATGTTCGTTTACAACTCCAAGATTTTCTATTGCATACAACATAGTATCATAGTCTAATTTTTTATTTTTCTTTCTTTCAAACTCAACAAAAGTATGCACTCCCGAAATAAACCGTTCTGTTGGGTTTCTTAAAAATACTGTTACATCTGCCGCCCTCTTGCACTGCCCATCGAACAGCCATCGACAATTATTATCTCTTGCATAATACTCAATGCTAGATTTTCCATTTTTAAAAATTGGAAATATAAATGCACCTTTTATTTCTACTATCCCAGTCATATAATTCTTTAAAGAGTAAGCGCCCATCTATTTTTCTTCTGTTATCTAATTTTTTTAACTCTAAAAAACTTTGTTCTATATTTCTTTTGCATGCATTTAAATTGGAATTCTTTTTTTTGTATATCCTACAGATATTTCCGAAATATTAATGTTTTCATTGAGAGCAAAGATGTCAACGATGCTGGTAACCCAAACATCTACATTGGTTTTATCTTTGTTATCAAAATTCTCCTGGGTAGCCACGCCACCTGGACGTATTATCGAAATAGACGGCCATGCATTCTTAAATCTTAATTGTTTAGTTGCTTCTTCAAGAGCAAGTTTTTGATTACGATATTGACTCATTGTTAAATCGTTTTGACCGTCGGGAGTTCCGTTGATCGGTTGCTCGGTCATCTGAGTACTAATATTCCAAATATATTTTCCTTCTCTTCCTTGCCATCGTTGCCACACAGCATAAAGCAACTCTGTTTGTGCATATTGAGCTTGTGCATTATTAATGAACATATCACAGGATTCTATTAAGTTAGCGGTGTGTTCTATACGACGTATATTTTCTCCTGTGCGTCGGCTTATGCCCACGATTTCATGGCCACGAGATTCTAATACTTTGGTAAAGGCTTGTCCTATGCCTGTTGTGTGTCCGGTAATTGCTATTTTCATAAGTGGTTGATAAACTATATTTAAATACGTGTATGAAATCTTATCATGTTCTAGAGTGTACAAATCAAAAACAAATATCACAAGAATTACAATCGTTTCTATTAAAAGAGAATGGCCCAACAAAAAAAGATAATTTAAAATTTTGGAATTTTTTAAACAAAAAAGAGTTGTTTAATTGTTTAAAAGATTGCAAGGCATTATCACAATGGTTTGAGACCCTGGGATTAAAAGTGAGAGAAGCTAGCTTTACTATCTATAATAATGAAATAAAAACTTCTCCACATGTGGATGCTCCTCCGGTGATAGCAAAAATTAATTTTCCTGTTTGCAACACCGTTGATACCTATAATGTTTGGTTTGACGAAAATAAAAAAGAGATCAACAGGGTAGAATGCATCAAGCCAATAGTGCTAAGATCTGATATCCTACACACCGTAGAAATAGGCAAGTTGGCGCAATTTCCTAGAATACAAATGAGCTTTTGTTTTTACAACGAACCTATTGATTATCTAAAGTAGGGATCTCAATAAATTTTTTTGAATAAGTTTTAATCTTTGCCCTCACAGCATCTAATACATCTTTATACTCTCGGTGTTTTGCATGTGCGGGATTCATTATATTTTTTTCTTCAAAATTTGTAAAAGTATTCCAATTGGTTATCTTGTTTAACCACACGTGATCAGCT
>Ga0209298_10000950_pt1 | contig 19276 bp, 29 predicted proteins | sample S_140806_EF_Meta_FD_187325 | JGI IMG/M metagenome (GOLD analysis project Ga0209298, IMG submission 187325) | Freshwater microbial communities from Lake Simoncouche, Canada to study carbon cycling - S_140806_EF_MetaG (SPAdes) (version 2) | ecosystem: Environmental > Aquatic > Freshwater > Lake ...
GCTTCCTTTACTCAAGACCATACATTTGTCTTTGTCGTTTCATTTCTACTACTAACGGATCAATTGGTTGTTTAATCATTTTTGGTAAGTATGGTAAAGTGTTGTTTAGTGTACTCTTCCAGTTTTTTATTGGTCGTGTTTTACCTCCAACTGTTACTATCCAATTACTTTCTACCCACGACGAGTATTTAAGTCGTAACGCTTCGGTGTTTACGTCAGGCAGTTGTTGAATACCATAAGCCACAAACTCGTCAAGAGTTGGTTTATTGTTTATTGTTTCTTGTTTAACTATACTAACAGTGCTTTGACTGTGCTTTGTACTGTGCTTTTGCAGTGCTTTGTCTAGTGCTTTGGTAGGTGCTTTGGTATTTTTTACAATAGCAATTATATTGGAAGAGTATTGATTTTTGCTAATTTCCACCATTTCAATAAATCCAAATTCAACAAGTTCGTGTAACCCTGCTGCATAAGTTCTCCAATTTTTAACACCAATTGCCTCCATAACCATTTGTGAAGGAAGACCAAATTTATCCTTCCATCCTAAGCGGTTGCAGTGTTCAATAGCAAAATAAAAAATTGCGTAGTGAATAGGTTTTACTTTGTCGGGGTTCTCAAACGCCCAGTTGCAGAAATTTCTGCTTAAATCGTAGCCGTTCATTGTCTAGAAATTAAAAGCCTAATTTTATTTAACTCCAATATCAATTCTTCCAAAGTATCTAAATCCAAATTAATGTATGCCGGTGGCGAATCCTTAGAATCTATTTCAATTAAAATACTTCCTTCCGCTTCATAAACACACAACTCATAATCTCCAGTAGTACTATCGTCACTACCCGTAAAAATTTTTCTAACTGCCATAATGCAAGTTTTAAATAAATAAAAAAGCCCCATTAACTTTCACGGCTTCCACGTCGCTACTGATTAATAGGGCTAAATAACACCTTAAAGTTCTATAATGTGGAAGCGAACTTGTCTACTAATTTAAGTACTATATTCTAAATTTGGTTTAATCTTTTGTAACGAGTTTTCAACAAGTTCTCAATTCGTCGTGCCGAAATGATCAAAGCGGTATTGTAGTCGTTAGCGTGAGCATTCGTGATTTCGATGCACTCCAAAACCTCGTTTAGCTTGTCTAATAGTTCGGGGTGGTAGCCTTCCAGTGCTAACTTAACCATTTCTTGCGAGTGAATTACCGTTGCATGGTTCTTATTAAATAACTTCCCTGCTTCCGTGAGTGAAAAGCCTGAGAGCGTAGCCCAAACCATACCAACCTGACGCCATTGCATGAGCTGACGAAGGCGGTTTGCTTCCTTTAATGACTCATGCGAACATGGACAAACTAAGAAAAATTCATGCATTGTATAAAAATTTCGTTTTGGAAGGTAGGACTTTATGTACTTTAATTTTCTTCCGTAGATTGCGCTGACTTTAACCATTGTCTAAATGCTATTTGTATGTTTACTTGTTGTTCGGTTGTTTCGTTTGATGCGTGTTTCATTATCCGCTCATCGAGTTTTCGTATTTGTCCGATGAGGTTTAGTGTAGCCATCTTCATGTCGGTTTTAAACGCTTTGTCTTCGTTTAGGTCTTCGAGGAAGTCGGCAAGTACCGGGAGGATGGCGGTCGAGGCTATTAGTTTAAGGTCGTTGGTCATAGTTTTTCTATTTCGTCTTTTACATAGTTCCAGTAATTCATAGTTGAATACAAATGTGAATTTAATGGATTACTGTGTGGGTTTGAATTTATTATCTCATCTACTGCAATTAAAGCGCATTGTTTAGCGTGTGTGTAAAGCATAGCCATTGCTGTGTCGTCTGTAAATTTGTCGCAGTTAAACATCTTGTTAACTAACTCGTTTGCTTTTTCTACTGGTGTCATATCTCGTAAATATCAATTATTACTCCCTCCCATAAATCCGCTTTAATTCGTGCGTCTTCACGGCTTACTGCGGTCACTATCTTAAACATTTCTATCCATGTTTTGTGTGCGTAGCCTTTGTAAATTACTTTAAATCTTCTCATGTCGTTGCTTTTTTAATTTCACTGATTCTATTTACTAAGTCTGCGTTGTAGTTTGTCCACCAGTTCTTACGGTCTCCGTGGGTGATGGCCAACTGTCGTTTTAACTGCTCTTGAAAGTGCGTTAGGTTGCACTTAATATTGTTCTTCTTCATAGTCGATAAGTTTAGTTATCATTCCGTCACCTTCGCACTCGTGGCAGGTTTCTAAAACGTCAAAGCCAAATGGTCCGTACTCACTAACGTATTCTCCAACTCCCGTTCCTCGGCAGTATTCACAGCGTGTTATTACTTCTTCGTACATATTATATATCGGTTACGTTAATGTCAGTTATTTCGATCATTGTCTCTTCGACTATATTACGAGCCGTGTAGTAAGCCATACTTTCTGCGTCCGTCTTTGCGAACTTTTGGTTGTGGTTTAGTTGGCGCATTATTTCTTTGTAGCCCTCAATAAGTGCTTCAATTTTATCGTTTTTCTGTTCGATAATTACTTGCTGTTTGTATTCGTATGCTGTCATGGTTTAAGGGATTAAGATGATGATTAATAAAATGATTAAGATGCCGACGAAAAGACCGCCTAAAGCGTTACGCTCGTCTGCGTTGCGTGGTGTGAAATAGTTAATTAAGTTTTTCATTTTATGCTTCGTAAAAATAATCAGCTACTTCTCTTGCTGAAAATTGGTTAGTCATTCCCCAAGTTTTGTGGTCAAAATAACTGCGAATTTCTTGCAATTGGTCGTTTTCTATTGCCCATTGTTTGATTTGTGGAAGTCTTTTTATTTCTACTTCTAATTGTTCTTGTGCTGTTGGGCAGCCATTTTTTAGATTTGTTTTTAAAGTAACAATGTTGTTAATTACTCTAATTGCTGACATTCTGATTTCGGTTACTGTTTTCATGTTAAAAGTTTTAATGTTGTGCCTTATTGACCTTACAAATGTAGTGCTTTAAAATTACTACACAAACTTTTACACACTTTTTTAACAAAATAAAGTAAAGTTTATTTTAAAAGTCAATGGTAGTAATGGTTTCAGCACGAAAAAAAACTTTGCGGAATTTGTATTTTGTCAAGTTTATTGCTTAAAAAACGTGACATTTGTCACAAAATAAACCTAAATATGTGACAACTTGGGGGGTGACTTGGGGGGAAACTTGGGGGGTATAGCCTTAAAATTTAGCAAAAAAAACAGGGTATAGCCTTAAAATTTGGCAAAAAAAACAGGGTAACCCCTTAAGATTACCCCGTCTAAACCTAACATGAAAAAGAAGTGGTACGAAGATACTAAATATTGTTTATCATTTTAAACTTGAGCCAATCCATGTAAACTTTATTGTTTACCGAGTAAGCCGAACGACATCCCGCCTTGCAACCTAACGAGTGCATGATCGTTCCTGCCGCAGTCGTATAGGTCTTGCGAAGCTTCACGTCTTCCGTTCCGCAATTAGGACAGTTCCACCTGTCACCACCTCTTAATGTAGCGTAGTTGACTTTGTGCTTTGAGTACGGTCGTAACTTGTCGTAAACTTTTTCTAATATAACGACATCGTTTTTGCAGTATTCGACCATGTGATCAAGTGCCGTTTGGCTTTTATCAAATAGTATATCTTTCCACGTTTGGAAACCTCCAGTGTCCGACTTTGCACCCACCCCGAGAAACTTACTAATATAATCTAACTTATTAGAATTAAAATAGAACCCACTTTTAGCAAATTTAAGCGTGTCAATGGTGCGGTACGTTGGAAACATATCAATATCGTGATAAACGCAGCGTGTGCGTAGCCATTTAATGTCGAACCGATCTCCGTTGTGTCCTATTATTTCGTCAGCTGAATTTAATACCTTAATAAACTTCTTGAGCAAGGTCTTGTCGTTTTGGTGTTTATCCCAAGTCAACGAGTGTACTTCGTCCTCACCCTCCCACTTCCAACACACGCAGATAATTGCTCGTTCATGAATTATATTGTCGGGGCTTATGTTTAGGTTGTAGCCAATTCTCCAACTGGTGACTATGTTTGGTGAAGTCTCAATGTCGAAAAATAATCTTTTGCGTGTCAAGGTCTAAAAGTTTTAGTGTAATCTTCCAATCTATTCAACCAACCCTTGCGAAATTTAGCGTTTTTGCTACCGGGCTTACTTATTGCAATGAAAAAAGCCTCACGAAGTCGGATAAGTTCATCGAATAAAATTTGATCGTCTAACTCATTTGCGGCCGCCAAAGTTTTAAGTCCGATATCTCCGTCAACTACTACGTGTTTGCCTAAGTTATTAACCGCTTGTTGAAGGGTTATAATTGCTCGGTGTTGACCCGAACCCCAAGCCATGCCCGTGACAATTACACCAATGGAAAAACATTTAAACTCGTCAGCTCGACACTTGTCCCAATAGCCCTTTCGGAAAATCTTAAACCAATCCTCACTACTCATGTTTAAGAATCGAACATTGTTTGAGTGTCCGAACTCACCTACCCACGACGAGTAACAAATGCCCATGTTGGTGTGGTATTTGCGTCCGTCTTTGAGTACTGGGCAATACATAGCAGAGCAAGAGTCCGAAGGGTCACCGCTTAAGCCGCCTTCCCACTTCTTAATAAATTTTACGTAAGTTTCTAAGTTCATAAGGTTTTTTTTGCTAAAGTATAACTTTTCTTAACAAAATAAACATTAAAATTATGAGTAGAATAAATAGTGAAATGAGTAAATAGTTCTTAATTTGATTTAGTGGTGACTTACGTTGCACTACTCGTTCACGTTTAAGGTCGTTTTTAGCCGATTTAAGAGCACTTTGTAGCGAGTCCTTATACATTAATCGAATTGTACGCAAAGAGTCGTTAAAACGTTTGTATTCAAACCTTGTTTCAAAGCGTGTTTTTGGATAGTACGAAGTCTTGTAGTGGATAATAGTGTCTTTTGACGTTACTACCTTCACCCAATAAGTGGTGTCGTGTTTCCAAACGAGGAAACTATCTAACTTATTCACTCGGATAGTGTCACTAACCGTGTCGCACCGATAACCTTTTTTAATTGCTTTGTTAAGGTGGTAATTAACTGAACAAGACGTTAAACATAGGACAAACATTATACGTAAAAGCATACAAATAGTATTTAAGTGTGTAAATTATACGTGCAAACATATTAAAAGTCGGATTAAAGCATCAGAAACTATCCTTTATCTTCTTTGCGTTGGAAATAAACCTCTTGAAACGGGCAATGAAACCTTTATCGTCTCCGTATTTTACTCTTATCTTTTCGTCAATGCTGACCACTTCAATAGATGCAAGAAACAACCCGACCAATTTAGTTAACGTGTAGTCCACCGAGAACACGGTCTTAACCATTTCGTTGACCATTGCGTAATCAATGAGGAAGAAAAGAATTACCGCACTTTGGTACGTGATCATTTTACCTACTATCCCCTTTCGTAGTCTCCTACTGCTAAACTTTTCAGTCGTGAGCCGAATAGCTACAACCGTATCTACAAAAATAGCAAGACCAATGACTAAAAGAATAACTTGTATAGGTGCGAAAAACGAATATACAGCTACAAGTGCCGTGATTAAATACTTCATAACTCGTATTTCGTAAGTTCGACAAAAGCCCAAGCCATGACTTCCTCAGTTGACCAAGTCGAAGTGTACTTAAACCCGTCTAAATTCACTCCGTAATCTTGGGTGTCAGTTGTTAAAAGTACATCCACTCGACACGCTTTGTTGCGTAGGTCGTCCGTAATATAAACTACCTCGATAGTAGGATCCGTTATGGTATTTTCAAAGAAGGGAAATTGATAAGTCATAGTTTAAGATATTGCGGTTCCAGTTACAGTACACACTCGCACCCAAATTCCCCAAAGTGAAGATACTTTTTGAACGGCTGTAAATGGGTTAGGTCCTGCCGTCTCGGTGCTTATTGCGTTTGTTCCCGTTTGATTTGTTGAAACAAACATGTATCTACGAGTAAGATTAAAAGGTGCATAGTTGTATAAATACCCACCCGGAAAGTTAAAGTTCATTATGTTCATGGCTTCGTAAATGTTAAACAAGTTCCAACCCGTTAAGCCGTCAATAGTTGACCCCGTGTATTGCGTTAACTGCGTTGCCCAAGGTCTCGTGTTTGCGTCCCCAAAATAATAAGCTAAAACAGTTGAGCCGTTGTAAGTACTCCAATCGTAGGCTACCGAGTTTGTATAGGTTTGCCCTCCCGTTTTATTCGTAAATCTATTTGTAGTTCCGAAAGGATTATTTGAAGGTAAAGTTGTAAAGTTTGTAAGCCTTCCACGTTGCGTTGCGCCATCGTCACCAGTTGCATAACTTGTTGTTTGACCCGTCTTTTGTAAGGTAGCACCAACAGCCGCAGGAGTTGCAGCTGCTCTTGCTTTTATATATCTGTTATCCATTATTTCGTGATGTTTAGATTGACTACCGATGCAACCGAAGCCGTTACGGTTATTTTACTTCCTATTGCTATTGTATTTCCAAGCGTATAGGCTACATTGTCGTCTTGAAGTGTAATAGTTGGCGCATTTAATACGTTACTAACTGACGTAATTACCATTTGATAAGGTGCGTAAAAGTTCACCGTAAGTGCATCAATTAACTCTATGGTGTATTGTATTGTTACATCTATCCATTTACCCGTAGAAGCGTTGTATTCCAATCCTGCGCCACCAGTTGGTGAGGTAATGTCAAATTGAATGTTTGGAATGTCAGAAGTGAGTGCAATTGTGCCACTTGCATCTGGGAGGTAATGGTCACGAATTGCCGTTAAACCACTTGTGTATAGGTTACTTTGTATAGTTGCTGACTTGTGTATTTGTACGAAGCCATCTTCCACCACAATTAAAGGGTGTCCGTCTGCGTCCTCAATGTGAAAATTTCCGTCAGTAAAGTGAACGCTCCCAAAGTTGTCGTTAGATCCATCGTACAAATAAACCTTTTCCGTACTTAAAGAATTTAACCCTAAGTCAACGTCACCCATTGCACCCGTGTAGGGAACAAGTCCGCTCACATCAGGAATAACGGGCAAATGACTAAGGTCATTGTAATCTCCAGATATTGCCACGAGTGCAAGGTCTGCGCTATTAGCCTTTAAAGCCAAAGCGTCAAATACCGCATTTTCTGAGGGTGCTGTTGTCGTAACTCCATCAGTGATCGTCTGCGTAATTTCCGAAGGTATGTTTATATTTACTGCCATACTATGTTTATATCAAAATTTCCTAAAGTGACTGCCGTTTCCGTGGCTACAAGAACCTCGTTTAAATAGACGTTATAAGTTGTGTCTGGTAATATAAGTAAACCACCACTTGGAACGGTTTCGGTATAACTTCCGTCCGAGTTTTCAACGGTACCCGGTTCACATATTACCTCAACGGGTGTTATTGGGTTCATTGGTATTTCACACGCACCATAAGTTGAGACCTCAAACGTTATGCTCATCTGCCAACCCGCCACGTAGTCGCTGTCAAAGTTATTTACGGGTGTCATTGTCGAAGTACCTACCACGTCAAGCTGTGCGTCCATGTCGTTAATGTAATAGACGTACATATCCTTAAGAATAAGTTGGCAGTCGCTTACAATAGTGTTTAGGTTTGCTCGGTCTTTTTGTATAATGTCAACGCAATAAACGTTAATAGAAAATTGGTTCGTGTTTAGGTCTTCCAAGTCGCTAACGGGTTCAACAAAAACAATAGGGTACTTTTCGTCCTTAGTGCTAAAGTTCGGCATCTGCTCCCGAAATTCACCCCCGTACTTTTTGATTTGCAAGTGAGCGTTACAAAACTGCTCTATCTTACTAAGTAGTGTTATGTAGCTTGTCATAGTGTAGCGTTTTCTTGCATTTTCTTAACCTTGTTTTGGGTGCTTGTAACGTCACTTTCGACTACAATAGCTTTAACCGTGAGTTGGTTCGATTTGTTTTCTACGTCTTTAGCTGATCCCGTAGTATTTTGGTTGTTACCTTGTCCGAATAGTGAGAACGATGGCGTACTACCTCCAGCAGTTGCATCACCACCTCCCGCAGGAGGCGTACCACCCGCAGCACCTCCAGCACTCTTTGAGCCGTATTGAGTTGATGCAATTTTTGCAACGTTTGCCAATGACGTACTAATAGTAAATGCTAAGGCAGCAATTGCACCGGGGTTTGGAAAACCTCCAACCGTCAAAGGTGAGACAGCAAGTGACGCTTGAGCCGCTTTAATTCCGTCCATAATAGCCATTGACAACTGCATTGTTTTTGCTATTTGAAACTGACGCTTTGCTCGTTTTTCTCTACTTGCTTCGTCTTGTTTACCAAATCTATTGGACAAAGCAAAGGCGGTTTCCGTTAAATTATTTATTGTCCCTCTTACGTCTTGTTCTAATTTTATTTTTGCGTCTGCTTTTTCTTTTTCCGCTGCCAGTGTTGCGGCTACTTCTGCATCCGTATATTTTTTATTTATTTCAGCAATTTTTTTCTTTTGCTCTTCGGCAATTAACAACTCATCCGCTGCCGTTATTCCTTCAATAGCAAATTTATCTTCCGCATCTTTAACCGCTTGTGCAATTTCTATTTCTTTTTGACTGCTTGTTAAGGCTTGACGCATGGCAAATAAAGCGTCTTCACTCGAAATTCTTTTTGCGTTAATTTCTTCCTGCTTTTTGGCTTCGGCATCAACAAATTTTTTATTGATTGCTTCTTGTGTTTTTAACTCTTCTTGGTCGTATAGTGCTTTAAGTGCTACCCGTTCGTTTCTTGTTAATTTATCATTTGTTAATAAGTCAGCACGAAGGCGGTCATATTTTTCCAAGTTAATAGCTATTTCACGTTCTTGGTCATTTACAATTAAAGACAATCTTAAATCTTCGATTTGACGTTCCGCTGCTAATCTATCGAGCTTCCATTTCTTCGCATTGTCCGCTTGAGTTTTTGCTTGGTCTGCATCGGCTTTATCGTCTTCTTCCCCTGCTTTTTTCTTGTCTGCTTTTTGTTGTGCCCGTGCTATTTTAGCATCTGAGGAAGTTTGGTCAATAGTCTCACGTAGTGCTTTAGCTTTTTCCCGTATTTTCCTAATTTCTTCGGTATCAGCTTCACCCGTTTTGTACATCATTTCTATCTGCCTAATTGCAGCATGATAACGCTGTTTTGAGGTTTCAATTATTTGTTCTCGTTTTTGTTGTTCTACTTTATACGTGTCTTTTCCCTCAATTTGCATGAGTTTAATTTTCGTATCAGTGTCACGTATATAAGCATTGAGGTTTTTTTCTCGTGCGCTATCCACTTTTTCCATGGCTGCAACTTGTCGCTTTGCGCTGTCTTCTGCTGCAAAGGAGGTAAAACCTAACCAATCACTTAACGCCTTTAACCCCGCAATAATAGCATCAAACACAGCGGTAAGCCCTGCCATTATTGCTTTAACAAAACCAAGTTTTTTCCCGAACATTGCAAGGGCAACAACAATACCAACGACAATAGCAATTAACATAAAAATGGGATTTGCTAAAATTGTTATTCCTAACTTAATAAATGCACCTCCCAAAGTTCCAACCATTGAGGTAACACTTTTAAGCCCTGACGAGATAGTTTTTCCGTCAATTTTCCCAAGGTTACTCGAAAATAATTTTGCGGACGTTGCAGCACCTTCAAAGTCCATTGACATTAACTGCGAAGACATTAACCCAAAAGCGTTACTCGTCTTTTCAAAGCGTGAACCCGAAGCAAAGACCGCAGCTTGTTCGTTTGCGTCTTTTAGTTGGTCACTTAATGCACCCGCCTTTTCACCGAGTTCAGCCATTTGTTTTGGGTCGGTTGCGTTGGCAAGTTCCCCCTTTAAGGCTTTTAACTCCGAACGGATTTGTGCAATCCCGTTGAGTTTTATATTTATTTCCTGATCAGCCATTATATAACCATCATCGTGTTGTCGTAGTCACCTCTATTGCCGCAACCACCTACGGGTTTAATGTCCGAGTCTCTATTGAGGTCGCTCGTGAATTGAGGGTAAAGTGCTTTGTATTCTAGCAAATAGTTAATCAATCTTTTCTCGTAGAAAGCAGCCATTTGTCCGTAATGATCCATAACGAAAGCCGTTTCACTTTGACTCACTGAACTTGAATAGTCTCCATTTTGTTGCTGAATACCTTTGTTTTTAAGTTGGTAAGTCAGTCCGAAGGCGGCTTGTTCAGCTGCTCTCCACGCTACCACAAACTGAATTTTCTCCACTAGCGTAACTTCGTCAGGTGTTAAAACTTCAGCGTTGTATTGAGTCAGTAAATAGTTGTAGAAATAACTGCCTAGGATAGCTTGTAAGCGCATATCGGACGCAGGCTTAACGTATGGAAACACGTCCGTAACATCTACGTTACGAGTGATAGGTGTGTTTACTTTTAGAAAGTTCTCGGTTACGAAATAAATCATGCTGTTGGTGGTATTAATCCGATTTGTGACTTAACTACATCCCCGTCAGGTACGGGTGCAAGTGCTGCCATTGCTCGAATTTCGTTTATGGTCATTGACTCAAGTACTTTTGTGGCTACGAGTGGACTCATTGCGTTGAGTGCGTTGGTTACTTCGCTACCTTTATCGTCTACTGTTGTTATTGTTTCGTTTACGATTTGGTAGTTAGTGATTTCAACGTGTGCGTTTATCCCAACCGCCCGTAAAAGTCCGTTAATCACATCCGTAATGGTTTCACGTAAAGGAATAATCGTGTTTTTCTCGAAGATAACGTACGCTTGTTTAATGTCCGAACCGCTACCAAGTGCGCCCGAAGTACGAACCCCTAAAAGTATAGGGTCAATAGTGTGCGCAAAACAAATTTGCTCGGTGTTCAATTCACTAACTCCTTTAAATAACTCATCGTTTGAGTTTGTAGGTACGTTTACTAAATCAGGCAAACTTTCCTTATTATTAGCAAAGAAGGCAACCGCTTTTCCTGCGTTCTCCGCACCTTTTAGCTTGTTAACCGTGTCTTTGATCAACTGCATCTCTTCAGGTCCTTGAGGCTTCTTAGGAAACATCATTGCAAACGACGGAAAGATTGAATTTTGTATGTTCGATTTCTGCAAGTAGCTAAGTTCACCCGACAAAAAGGCAAAGTTTAACGCACTGGTGTACTGCGGTAAAGGATAATAGTCTTGTCCGACTGACTTTTGTTCGTATGCGTATAGGTACGTTCCGTCTTTGCACTCTGGGTGGTATGGTTCAAAGGTTCTAATTTGCATTTGAAACTGCCAATCTTCATTTACAGCGTACAAAGTTTTAGTTTGGTTTATTCTTACCTTTTCGGGGGCTACTCGTTTCACGTTATGCGTCTTCCCACCTTTCAACTCAATTAAAAAGTAGCAACGTCCGTGAAGAATAACGTCTTTTGTAATCGTCTTTAGCGTGTCTTTGAAACCTATCTTTTTTCCAAAGGCATAAAGGACAACTTTTTCCATGTCGGTTAACTTCGACTCGTCAAAAGTGTACCCCCCTCCAATAGTTGCGTTGGTCTTGAAGTCTACAATAGATCCGTGTAACGGACTCATATAGTACATTTGGTTCATGTACTGCGGATAAAGGTTATCATGTCCGAAACGAACATAGCCTTGCACAGTGTAACGTACATCAACATGAGGCAACGACAAATTCCCTTCAGGCACACGCAAAAATGGCGTACTAAAACTTTGGTAACCCGTGTCCACCACGCTTACACTTTCGTCTTTTTTAAACTTTCCAAATAAACCCATTAGTCATAAATTGAATTTGATATACCCTCGACAACCATACGCCCTTCCTCAACTAACGTCAGTCCGTCAGCGTTCGTGTTTGGGTCGACAATTATCGGGTCAGGACTTTCGTAAATCTCGTAGCGGTATTGACCTATTCTTAAAGAAACGTCTACTCCTTCCTCCAAAAAGAAAAGATTGTAACGGTTTACATATTGAGAATAGTCCACACCTACCCAATAAACGGGTGCTAGTGTCTCGTCCATTTCCCACACGAATTTAAACAACCATGTCGGCGCAGTGATCGTAGCACTTTCCGTTAGCGTTAAGGCTATTGTATTGTTTTCGTTTTGTTCGAGGTATATCATACTACCTTAATAAGTACAAATTGAAAAAGTTGGTTAAATAAAAAAGGGGGCTAATTAAAACCCCCTTCCAATTCGTGTTTATCTTATTAGATAATGTCAGGAATAATTGCAGCGTCTACCTCGTAAGCAAGGTTTTCGTTTTCAGCAACAAACGTAATTGAATACTTTGACCCGTCCGCTTTAGCAGTTCCAGAACCTTCAGCAACCGCTGTAAGTTGAGCCTTTGGAAAATACCAATACTTCCCGTTAGCGTCACCAACTACAAGTGCAAGGTCTCTTTGACCTTCACCCAAGATTTTGATTGCCTTAGATTTCGCAGCTTCACGTCGGTGAAACATCAAAGTAACAGTTTGCGTGTAAAAAGACGAACCATTTACCAAGTCAATAGCCGCTTCTTCCGTGTACATTCCTGTGTTACGTCTGAACTCAAACGCAACGAATGGGTCTGCTAAAGTACCGAAGTCAGTAATAACGTAAGCAGCTTCAACGATTGGACCTACTACATTGTCTTGGTCGTTAATTAAAATCGAAGTTATCCCTCCGATATTTGAATCACACCCTTTAAGGATGGACTCGAGTGTTGTACAAGCCATATTTTTAGTTTAAAAGGTTTATAAAAAGGGGGCTATTAAACCCCCGTTATAATTTAGCAGTATTGCGCCCCTCCGTACCAAACAACTTGCGGTGTATTCACTACATAGAAACCTGCTTTGAAGTCAGCACGTGCGCCGATACGACGGTCAAGTGTAGTCTTGCTGAAGTCAACGATTTGTAGGTTGTCTTGGTCACCTTCAGCATCTAAAGCGTAGATGAAGTTTGAATAGTCAGACAAGATGATTGTAGATGCAGGAAGACCGTACTCAACAACGATTGCAATATCAAGGTAAGTCAAAGACAAAGCAGTGGTTACGTTTGAAGTTGTGTTGTAAGAAGCAGTCGCAATACGGTAAGCAGCAGCAACGTCAGGAGAAACCTTAAACTGCATTTGTGTAGGGTTAACCAACATTTCAGCAGTTGCAGCAGTCAACGTTGCGCCCATTTTCGCAAGTACGTTAGATGAAGTGATAGCAGCGTAAGTTCCAGCAGGAGTAATGAAGTCGTTAGCTGTACACAAACGCAACAACCAACCGTCACACAAAGCCAACGCAGGAGTACCACTTCCAGTGTCACCTTTCCACATCAATTGTGCAAGTTCTTCGTGTCCTTTTTTCGCCATTTGTGACCAAAAGAAATTCATAAAAGATGCAACGCTGAAATCAGAGTTTGAACCTTTAGCCATTTCCAAAGCCAACCAAGACTGCTCCAAATCGAACTGACAAACAGACGCTTGAGAAGTCAAAGCGCATACGTCAATTTCTACTGCAGAAACCGTAGCGTCTTGAGCGTTGAAGTCACAACCTGACTCAGCAAGAACTGAATCAAAAACTACGGTTGCAATTTTAGTTTTGTTTTTAATACCCGGAAGAACTCGGTAGTTCGTAACCGCATTTTCCATTCCGTAAAGGATAGAATAATACTCACTTGGGTTTGCTTGTAGTAACGCACTAGCGTCAACTGTCAAGTCAAATTTGTATTTCTTAGCCATCTTTATTTTTTTAAGAAGTTAACTACGTTATTAAATTTTTGTGCTGCTGACATTTGTACTTCCTCAACGGGGGCAGCTTCCTCCGTTTGAGTCAATTCGTTTTTGAGGTCTGCAATGACTTGCAAAATTTCGCTAACTCGCTGCTCTAAAACAGGGTTAACAATTGCAAGGATAGCTTCCGCATCTGCCGCAGGATCAATAGCCGCTTCAACTTCTACCTCTACGCTTGGCTCCTCTTCAGGTGCTTCTACGGGTGCTTCGGTTGGTGCTGCCATCTCTACCTCTTTCGATGCTTCGACTTCCATTGCTACCTGTGGTTCTCTAACTTCAACGACTACTCCGTCTTTTACGACGATAACCGTTCCGTCTTCGAGTGTGTGTTCTCCGTCTGGTAACATATATGTTTGTTTTTGATTACTTAGTTTAAGACCTAGAAAGCCCTCAATAGAAAAACCTACTTGACCCGCTTCGACTAACTTGTTATAATAGTCGGTGTCCGTTATTTGTGCGGTCATCATTAACGTACCTTTAGGCACTGAAATTCCGAAGGTGCTCATTGCCTTGTCCGCTTCGGGATTGTCTACAAGCCACGCTTCGAGAATGTAGGCAGGGACTAATTTGTCTCCTTCGTGTTCGAGGTTAAACAAGTTTTGGTTGTTTAAATTCAACATGAACTCTTTGAAGATTGTATCAATCTCAAGTTCTGAAAATTGAACGTAGTACTCGCCCATCTCCGTATCATTTCGGTAAATGTCCATTGGAATCATGGCGGGTGCAGTAATTCTATACTTTTTCTCGTCTGCGAAATGGCTCTTTGCTTGTGACTTGAACGCAACGCCCTTAACCAATACGGCGGGGTTAGCCGTGAACGCTATTGCATCAACTCCTAACGGTTGTTCTCCGTCGTTGTATGCTTCGTCTATGGTAATTTTGTAAGTCGGTAGTCCTTCCATTGACTTAATAAGTACACTTAAAATGTTTTGGTTTATTTTTAAACATTATTTACTTACCTTTGATTAAAATCTAAGCAATGATACAAATGTTCGGGGTCGAAATACCCAACCACCTAAACGAGTTAACCGTCCAACAGTTTGACGAACTCAACAAAATTGAGAACAACCAAGAACTCGATACCATTGAAAAGTGGATTGAAAAGTTTATCTACTTGGGTGTGCCTGACAAAGCGTTTGACAAAATGGAACTCGACGAGTTTACCAACTATATCAAAGAATTTAACAAGTCCGAAATTCCGCAAGGTGAAAAGGTGACCGAGTTAGTCATTGACAAATATACATACCAAGCAAACGAGACCATCGGAGTAAAAGACTTGGGGCTAATTGAGAAAATCTACCGAGGACAAGACGACAATTTCTGCGCTCAGACGTTAGCCATACTTTTTAAACGAACTGATCTAACGAGAACCGAACACTACGCACCTGCTCACCTGAAAGTGAAGGTGGCTTTAATGAAGAAACAAAACGCAGAAGTAGCCTTCCCATACATTATGGAAATTCTGCAAAAGATAGCCGCTATTTCGGAAAAGAAACTCGAAGAAGTTAACGAAGAAGTAACAGAATAAAGGTGAATTTACCTAGAAATTGGAACGAAGTAACGGTTAACCAATGGTTGGAACTAAACACCATTGACGAAGAATACCATAACTCCGTGTTCCTGCAAACTATTGAGGCGCTTAGCATACTTTCCGATACGGACCCCGAAGAGTTGGAAGACCTCGACCCCGAAGAACTAATTGACCTTGCACGAAAGGTTAGTTTCATTGAGCGTGAGCCATCCAATAAACCAAAAGAACTGGTGAAGGGGTTAAAGTTAAACCCGTTGGATAGGCTTACGTTAGGGGAGTTCATCGACCTAGAACATTATGCTATGCAATTTGTACAAAATTTCGACATTTTGCTTAGTATATTATACAAACGTTGGAAGACGGACGAGTGGGGTAACGTAGTATTTGAGCCCTATTCGTATAGTATAATGAGCCGCAAATTATTATTTCACGAAGTAAGTATAAACGAGGTTTATGGCGCAGTCAAAAATTACATCGACTATTCTAACGACTTTAAGAAACGCTACGAGAATTTATTTAACCCGATCATTGAGGAAGAGGAAACCGAACTAGACGAAGACGACCTTAAAGCCGAAGCCGAAGAAAAGGTGTTTAGTAAATGGAGTTGGGAAAAACTACTTTACGACTTAGCAAACCAAGACCTCACGAAAATAGACGCAGTCACTGACCTTAATTTAATCTTCGTATTTAACATGTTGTCAATGGTCGAAGAGTTGCAACTAAATAAGGACTAGAAATTATGCCAATTACTAGCATAGTCAAATTCTCCGTTCCACTTACCGCCATCAGCACCAAATAGATTGTATGTAATTTCTAACTTGACATTGTCAGGTGTGACGTTAATAGTAGCCACATCCAATATAGGATAGTTAGCCTGCATCCATACCAAGTACTCGCCTATTGCATCCGAAATAAATTGTTGACCTAGTGGGCTATCAAGTGCTTTTTGTGTTATGAATTGCGGACGAATAATACCACCGTTTGTAAGGTGTGCGCCTTTGTCCATAAACATATAGTAAAAGATAGCGTTGATTGTAACGTAAAGTTTATTAAGGTCTCCCGTTGCAGCTGATATACGGATTGAGTCGTGCATCGTTCCCGTACCTTCCCCAGACTCATTAAACCCAATTTGAGTAATGGTTTGTTGAATAGCCTTTTGTAGCTTAAAACGTGTAGGATATTTTATTTTAAATGAGCCTTGCATAATTCAATAAGTAATGTGTTCGTGTTTTGGTTAAATCAAATACCACTTACTTGCTGCGCCACATATCAAAGTGCGCACTCCGTTAGGTGCAATAGTAATAGTCGAAGCCGAGCCGTCAATAGTTGAGCCGTTTGTATTTAGGAATGTATTGTAGTCCGTTGACTTAATTACCAACACTTGACCTATTACCGAAGTCAAAGGTAAGTAGACAGTAATAGCTGCGGGTGGTGTAGCAACTAAACAATAGTCGTCCGTAGTTATGTAATAGTCTGCGTCAATGTTGAGCAAATTAAATACAGCAGCACCCGACAAGTTTAATGATCGGATATTTGCCACGTCCGCAGCTATCCGCTCGGTCACTATTCCCGTTTGGTCGAGCATCTTATTGTTACCTACAATGATACCATTAACACCCGGTTGTATTACGTTACCTTGTCCGTAGATAGCACTGACTGACGTACCGGGTACTACGTTCCCCACAAAACTATTACCGAAGTGTATGCTTCCCGTGTGACTCGCAAGGTCTCCTACGGTTGTCGGGGTGACGTTACCTTTTTTAAATGGGGCTAAATCTATTTCAGTGTCCGCACTCATTAACTCGACCTTCGTAAGGTTTTGAGCATTACAGTCGTAGTCAATTACTTTGTTGATCGTCCACCAACTATTATCTATTCGTATTTTTGAGTTTAGTTTGAGCCCTTGTATATCATCTTCCCGTAGATTAAAGTAAGCCGTCAACATTTTACCTACGTTTATTTGGTTTACTGTACGTCTCCAGTAAAGGTTGTAAAGGTTGTTATTCGTTATGCTGTAACCTTCATAAAACATGTAGTCGGGCTGTGCGAATAAAATATCGAAGGTCGGGTTTGTCGGGTCATCCCAATGGTGGAAAATTGGGTAAGTCGTTACGTTGGTCTCGCCCGTAGTACCATAATTGTATAAATTGTAAGCGTCACAAACTCCCTCCCCTCCGTCTTGTAGTATTCTTATGTTTACTTTTGGCGCACCTGACAATAAAGGTAAGTAAGCGTTAAACGTGCTTTGTCCAATTGGTGTCGGGCTAAAGGTTATTTCTTTCGTGTCTATTCCTTTTACATACTCGTTGTCAAAGATAAACTCAAGTTGTCCGTAGATCTCTTTCGTGGCTTCGAAGTAGATTTTGTTCGGGTCGTCGCTGTCGTTTTTGTAAGTGAGTATTAATTTCTTTGCACTCAGCTCGGGAAGGAATTGTAACGCTTGGTCTTTGTCCTTTGCTAGTTTGTACGTCCAATCAATTTCCGTTCCTGCGTCGTAGTAGTCGTCTCGGTGCATTAACACCAAGTTGTTTGGTACTTCGTTGTCTTGCTCGGTGTAAAGGTTGTACATCGTGAAAATTGACTTAATGAAGTCGGCTTGTTTCACCTTATTAGGTACTGCGTTATTCATGTCAATGAGCGCACCATACCCTAGTATGTTTGACGAAGGAAGAATGCGAACCTCAATAGAAGTGTAGTCCATTTCAACGTCAATTGAAACGGGTGAACCACCTACGGCTGCATCCATCCAAAGTAAAGCGTTACTCGTAGGAATAACATAAGCACCTGCAAAAATTGTAATTAAGTCCGTAGCAATTAAACCACCACCTAACATTTCATAGGTATATTGAACCGTGCCAATGCTTGTCGTTCCAACGGGTAATGTGTCACCTTCAAACTGAAAAGCGTTTGGTCCAGTTGGCGAAGAACTTGAGTAAGATATTCCGTTTTTTTCTAGGTGAAATAAAGGTCGATAAGAAAAAGCCTCGGTCACGAAACTTGTTGCCGTGTCTACTAAATACGCATCGTTGCCCGTTGAGTTAACTAAATTAATATCTACGTTGACAGTGAATTGAAAGTTAATGTTTTCCGCACCCTGTAAGTTTAATGGCACATCGTATTCGCCTAAACTTGGGTCGAAGATACCTAACGCATCCGTTACCTCAGTCCACCCCGTAAGTGGTTGCCAAAATGAAGCGTGAGGATTGGTAAGCGTTGCTGCATTTGTAGCGTCAACTAAAAAGTCGTTGTAGTCAATTAGCGAACCTTCCCCGTTGAAAGGTATTATTAGTTTGTCGAAGTGTGCTGCGCTCAACGTGTCCCATGTATACGAAAATCCTGCGTTGCTGAAGATACGGTCGAAGTAAGTCTTTGCGTAGATGGCAGGTTTCATATCCTGCAATAGGTAGTTATTAGAATCCTTAAAGGGTAGTAGGTATTTGTACCCGTCCGCTTGAGTGTGTGCGTAAGAGGCAATTACATTCTCTGCCCGGTACTCGTGATTAAGGTCGCTAAAGTCAAGGTTAGTAAGTTCGTTATTCCCTAACTTGGTGAAAAAGTCGCTTGACTCGTCTTTAATCAATACTTCGTATTCGACCTCGTTCTCGTAGTCAGCTGTGACCTGAGACTTGTTGATTGATATCAGTTGAAGGTAGCCCGACTCAAGTACGGGAAGTCCGTTTTGAATAATCGAACACCTAGTAAGTTTGTTTATGTTGAATGTCCCTGCTTGAATGTTTACGTCGTAGTAATGGTTGAGTAAGTTGTGGTTGTTGTCCGTACCCGTTAACGTGATCGTCTTACTAAACGCACCCGACTTTTTGCTCACGTCACGAATATCTGCCACACCAAAATTTAAAGGGAAGGCAGTCCCCTCCTTAACGTCTAGGTAGCCCGTCTCAAGTTGTATTCTTACGTTCATATGTTTACCTTGTCTTGGTTGGCTAACTTAATTGTAACCGTCTTTTTAAATAGGTTCTTGTTGCGTTTCTTTTCCACCTCAAATGAATTGTCCATGACCTGACAAGCAAAGTATTGTCGTCCATCGTAAA
>Ga0209298_10000951_pt1 | contig 19261 bp, 33 predicted proteins | sample S_140806_EF_Meta_FD_187325 | JGI IMG/M metagenome (GOLD analysis project Ga0209298, IMG submission 187325) | Freshwater microbial communities from Lake Simoncouche, Canada to study carbon cycling - S_140806_EF_MetaG (SPAdes) (version 2) | ecosystem: Environmental > Aquatic > Freshwater > Lake ...
TCAACTGTTAAAGTATTCATCTATTACTTTGATTGCATCTTCGCTACCTTTACAAATATACGAAGCATATCCCCTGTTTCTTAATTGTTCCTGCCAACGCTTCTGCTCTGGCGATGCAACACTTCCCTTTTCCTTCTTCATCTCAATGGCAAGACCATGAAACGCACCGCGTGGTTCGTAGATGAATAGGTCGGGGAATCCTTTGACGTAACCGGTACGCTTCATTTTTACCGCTTGCAAGTAACTTGTTCTCATTCCACCTGCTGAAGCGCAGTAAAGCGCGTCAGGATATGCTAAACGTAAATACTTTATTACAATTTCTTGTTGGTTCGATTCGCTTTCGGGTGTTGCTTTACGCTTCACAACACTTTTTTTGTAAGTTTTTTTGTATGTAGTAATGTTCATTTTCAATAAGTTATAAATTATTTTCAATTTATTTTCATTTTTTTCTTGCTATCTCAAAAGTTTAGCATATATTTGTCAAACAATTAACAACAACACCAAAGATAAACAAAATGAAAACACTAAACGCAATCAAAATCGAATCAGTTAAAGTAGTAAGAAACTTTGAAACTTCACGTTTCGGATATAAAGCAGAAGTTTGGGTTAAGAAAGTTAGATTTGAAGATTTTACATTTCCAAATTCAAATAGAATGAATAATGTAGATGGTATTTTATCACACATTTGGAATACAACAACAGATGTTAAATGTTTACAAATGCAAAAATCAAAATCAGATAAAAAAATTCTTGCTTACATTAATGAATACTCAGATTACTTAGCAAGAACTTATTTTCAATTAATCTAATAATAAAACAAAATGAAAAAAACACTACTCTACATCGCGATACTATTCGCAGGAATGTTAATCGCAGGAACGATTGACGAATCAACAAGACAATTAGAACAACAACCAAATAACACAATATCAAAATGAAAGTAGAACTAATTCAAAAGACGACGTTGACAGATATGTACTACAAGATTGTAGTCAACGGAGAGTTTCACATGAGCTACAACGACTACGACGAAGCGGTGCGCGCTTACGACCGCATCAAGACAGCCATTCCACGCGAAGAAACAATCTTATCAAAAGAAATCTAAAACCAACAAACAACATGAACAATGAAAAACACTATTACGCAACACCTTTCTTATTCGAAGAAGACATTCAAGAAATCAAAGATGCAATCGTTATCGCACAAAATTATTGGGGCGATAAGAGAATTGGAACACTGGATTGGAATGATTATTATCAAGCGCGAATTGAACAACTTGAACGAGTATTCAACAAACTTGATTCAGCGACTTTCAAAGAACTACCAACACCACCAAAAGAAATCTAACTTTGTTTGTGTTTATTCGTCGGCTAACGCTTACAACCTAACACACAACGAGGTCGCAGACAACATTGAAAAATGTCAAAAACTTTCAGAAGCGCGTTGGAACGATGAATTAATTGAATATATTTGTAACCACTAAAATCAAAATAACTATGAAATCATTTTATTGCCCTCGCGTTTCTTATTGCTTTACGAAAGACGATATGAACACGCTCAACGAAAGAATCAAAGCAATCGCATTAAACTACCACGAAGAAGAAACAGGTTGGTTTGAAGTTGACGAAAATCAACATCTTGTCTTTATTGACGATCAAGACAATATGTACACCATTCATTTGCGTGGTCGCTTCTGGAGAGCGGACGAACCAAACTTCGACTTGGAATTTGTACGACTTGAAAAGGACGGTATCTCATTCCACTTCGACATTGAAATGTTTGACGACAAAGTATAACAATGGGTTACTACAAAAGACAAAGCGAGGAAGAACAAATGTCTGAGAACGAATGGTTCTGGCAGAACGAAGAAACAAAGCTCGCAAACAAGTTTGAAAATTATATAAATCAAAACCAAATAAACAACATGAGCATCATTGCCCAACAATCAAACAACAGCGGAGGACAAACAGTACCTGCTGGAACACACGTAGCGCGCTGCTACCAAATCATTCACATAGGAACTGTTCCCGACACCTATCAAGGTGAAGAAAAATTAGTTAACAAAGTTCGTCTGGTATTTGAATTACCACTTGAACTTGCTGACTTCGGCAAAGGTGAACAACCGTTCTCAATTGGACGCGACTTTACTTTGTCTATGCACGAAAAAAGTGGGTTACGCGCCTTCGTTCAATCGTGGTTAGGCAAGGCAATGTCCGATTCTGAAGCGTCTAAATTCGACATCGGTACTTTGTTAGGCAAAGAAGCAATGGTGTCCGTAATGCACCGCACCGCGAACACAGGACGCACTTATGCAGACCTTAAAGGAGCGTCGCCACTTGCAAAAGGAATGACTTGCCCACCACAGGTGAACAGCGCGTTCTTATTGGACTACGATTCGCAAGACTTCGACTTACGATTTAAGATGCTTCCAGAGTGGTTGCAAAACAAAGTAAGTTCGTCTGCTGAATTTAGTCAACGACTTGACAAAGCTGCGGATCAAATGAACAATGCGAAGGCAATGTTGGAACAAAGCGGTTTAGTTCAGTCAACGGACGACACAGACGATATGCCTTTTTAAATGAATAAGTTGTTATAAAAGGGTGTTATCTCAGACATAATGCCCTTTTATGACACTTAATGAATAATAAACCATACAATCAAAACACAATGAAAAAATTAGTAACACTTGAAAAGAAAGTTGAAAAACTATTAAAACAAGCGAAGAAATATCGCAACGACAATAAAGCGTTATGCGTGAAGATATGGCAAGACCAATTTGCAGAACGCAAAGACATCACAAGTAACTTCTTTGCAATGTACGAAAGTGGGAAGTATGTTACCGCAGATAACATCACACGCATCGCACGATTGGTGAAGCAACACAATCCAGAACTACGCGGAACAAACCACGACGACAATAAGAAGAAAGAGCAGTTGATTAAACCACTATTGAAGAAATGAATAAAGCAATCTATAAAACTCCGTTCGGTCGCCTTGTCAAGATTAACTTCAAGACGATGCAGAACTTCAAGAACGTTCTTCGCATCAGTGATCCAACGGCACGACTTTACGTCACACATCCAGAGCGAATGAGAATAAAAGACTTCAACAACATTTGCTTACATACCGGTCTTTCACGCGAAGAAGTATTCAGCACCTTTACACCTACAATTTTAATCAACGAAGAAAATGACTAACGAGCAAATAAGACAAGAGTTAATTGATATGATACCATTCAGGTATATGGAACGTTTTGAAACATTGTGGTTGATGCTGACACCACGCTACGAAAGATTGACGACGGAGCAAATTAAGATTCAGCAAGAACTGGAGAACGAACGCGAAATGTTTTGGAGCGCACTCGAAGACATAACGTGCAGCGTGCTTGGAATACCTTCACAGCAATTGTACACACCAACAAGACGACGTGAGATTGTAACGGCACGACAAGTGATATTCTTTCTTATCCGTCCTTGCTACCTGCAAAGTTATGAATCAATAGGCAAACACTACGGCAAGGATCACGCTACGGTTATGCACGGAGTGAAGCAAGTAAGCTGGCAGATTGAGTGCGACAGGAACTACGCAGCCAACGTTGAGCGCATCTGTTACATATTAAATGATATGGGTTATGCTAAACCTATGAAGTTTTATACTAAATTTGTCGAGCACTTAGAACATCAAAAAGAACTTAAACTCAAAAAACAACTAAAGAAATGAAATCAGAATTAATCTTTTGTCCGAATTGCGAAAGCAAAGAACTTGGAGAACGCGTTGACGAAGTATTGCGCGACCAACAACTTGAAGACTGGGACACCGCTTATGAACACGTTGACGAAGACGGAGAAATAAAAGTATGCTTCGATTGTCAGGAATGGGACGACGCAGACGACGACGCAAAAGGCGAAGGGTGGGACTAAAATAAAAATAAAATGATGTTAATACTACAACTTAAAAAGAGAATCGAGATTCTCGAAGCGCAAATGAAGGAACAGGAACAAAAGATAAACGACTTGTTAATTGGCTTGTCCGTTCCAACCGCACCAACGCTAATAGCAAAAGAAAAGAAGTCGCCATTTAAGAAACCAACGGTTGTTGAAATCTACGACTACGCTTGCGAAAAACTAAGCGACAAAGACGCGCTTGCATTTACCGAGAAATTCCACGCACATTACGAAGCGAATGGTTGGAAGGTCGGACGCAATCAAATGAAAGATTGGAAGGCTGCCGTTCGTAAGTGGGACTTATCTACCTTTGTAACTACAAACCAACAAACTAAAATCAAAAATGGAAAATTCGACTCCGATGCTGCGCAGCGCATCTACAACGACGCTCACAACTACACAAAGGGTTGATCGTGCAGAGCGCGAAAGCGCGTTCGTTGCCGACTACGACCTACCTGCGTTCGTTAAGTTATGTTCGAAAGTGTGCGCCATGTACGGCATCGCGCTTCCTGAAGCTCAACTGTTGCAAATGTTACACGAGTTCATTGGTAAACACTTTCGTTGGGTTACGTTCGAACACTTCAACCTTGCTTTTGAATTGAACGCAGCAAATGAACTGTCAAAGAAATGCGAACACTTCGGAGCGTTGAGCGTGTCGTTTATTGGTGACGTGTTGACGCACTACAAACCACACCGCGACAAAGCGAATCTACAAATACAACGCGAAATCGCGGAATCAAAAGAACAAGAATCAAAACAACTAAAAGAAAAAGAAATGGCGGTAAACGACGACAGTTGGAGAAGAATGTTAGCGGAAGACTTACACAATTATAAGAAGGGGAAGTACACAGTAATCGAGATTCGTGCGGTGTCGCTTATGCGTTGGTTGGAAGAAGCCAAGTATATTACACCTGACACCTTCACGGACGAAGAATACAAACTTTGTAAAGCAAAGGCGCGCAAGACTATTTACTTCGAGCAAAACTTGAATAAACCAATGGTCGAAAGAATGAGTGACCGCAAACGTCAACTACTCAAAGAATCAATTGCATTTGAAGGTATGCGTGAGCTTTATAAATTATACTTGTCAAAGCAATGAGAAAGTACAACTGGAACGACGAAGGACATTGTGAGAATCCAGACGGAATGTATTACAAAGCCGACGGAATTTTTGCTTCTTATCATGTCGCTAAAAATAAGTTTGGTTGGAAACATTCATGGACTATACACGGATCAAACGTGACCATTTCCACTCCCATTGGTTGGTATGAAGAAGACGTTTGTACAACTGCAAAAGAAGCAAGTGAACTGGCAAAGTTCGAATTGACAAAAGCACTTCAATTAGGAAACTTCAATGGACGTTTTGACGGAGTGTTAATGGCAATTGGTGAAGTTGTTGAACCTAAGAAAGAAATAGTTAATGAACCTCAATTAAGTTTATTTTAAAATGCCACAAACACCACTACCACCTAATCCTTATAAAAAAATGAAAACATATAAATTCATTCATCCTGTTACAGCGTCAAAATATATTATTCACTGTGAAAAATTATATTTGGCTGACGGTTATTGGGAATGTAGAACAAATGGATTGATACATCACCAATTTCCAATGTCTTATGCAATGATTAAATTGAATGATACCTTATAAACCAACATATCTGCCGCGTCAGATTGAAGCGTTGAACTATTTGAATACCGATTCACAAGTTGAACAGTTGTTATACGGTGGCGCGGCAGGTGGTGGAAAGACTAAGTTCGGTTGTATGTGGCAGATTCAACGACGTTTGAAGTACGCAGGGACGCGTTCTCTTATTGGACGTAGCAAATTAGACACGCTAAAAAAGACGACCTTAAACACGTTCTTTGAAACGGCTGAGGAGTTTGGATTGATAGCGAATAAACATTACACCTTCAACGGACAATCCAACGTGATTAAGTTTTTTAACGGAAGCGAAATAGTTTTGAAAGACTTATTCGCCTACCCTTCGGACGTTAACTTCAATAGTCTTGGTTCGTTAGAAATAACAGACTACTTCATTGACGAGTGTTCCGAAGTAACAGAAAAAGCGGTCAGCATCGTTCACTCCAGATGCCGTTATAAACTAAACGAGTTCGGTCTTATTCCCAAAGGTTTCTTGTCGTGCAATCCTGCGAAGGGTTGGCTTTACAATGAGTTTTACATGAAGAACAACCGCAACGAATTACCTTCACACCGTGCTTTCGTGCAAGCGTTACCGCAGGACAATCCATTCTTACCGGTTGCTTACATCGAATCTCTTAGACGACTTCCAGAATACGACCGAAAAAGACTTCTTGAAGGGAACTGGGAGTTCGACGACGACAGCGACAAACTCTTTCAAACGGAGAATCTTCTTCGAATGTTTAGGAACGAAGTAATCAATGAAGGTAAGAAGTACATAACAGCCGACATAGCGCGTTTTGGTAAGGATAGAACGATTATCTGCGTTTGGGAAGGACTTACTATTATTGACATAATTGAGTTGAATCGTGCAGCGTTGGATGAAGTAGTAAACCGCATACGCGTCGTAACAAATACACATAACATTTTGTTACAAGATGTCGTCTGCGATGAGGACGGAGTTGGCGGTGGAGTGGTTGATTTTCTTAAGTGTCGTGGGTTTGTCAACGGATCAAAACCAAAGCACCCGCAATACCAAAATCTCAAAAGCGAATGTTACTATAAGTTGGCGCAATACGTTGAAGAAAACAAGTTGACTATCTTGTCAAGTACACGCAAAGAACAAATCGTTCGTGAGCTGGAAATGATTAAGCGACACCGCGCTGACGTAGACGGAAAGTTAATGGTAACACCCAAAGACGTTATCAAGAACCGCGAAGGTATTTCTCCCGACGTTGCCGACGCAATCATGATGAGAATGTATTTCGAACTCAACCCAAGTTATGGACAATATGTTGTCGGATAAAAACAATTTAATAATTTAGCATAATGAAAATAAGAGAAGCCTTCGGAGAAGAAGCAATTGAAGAAGCCTTAAAAGGCATAACAACAATGGAGCAATTTGTAAAACAATATGCTGATGAAATTTTCACAAGAAGCAGAACTTGGAATCCAAATAGTCCTATAAAAGTAATAAAACACGCGTGTCAAATTGAAATGGATGCAATGATTAATCATATGCAAGAACACGAAGAAATAATTGAATTTCTTCATAATGTAAAACAACAAATAGAAAAAAAATAATATGAAACAAACACCACTTTACGAAACGCTCAAAATGACATACGAGCGCGAACGAGAAATCGTTAATTCAATAGCAACCTATTTCCAACAGGGAAAGATTCTTGGAGATATCCTTTTGGAACTTTCACAACGGAAAGACTTAAACGCAAAGGAGAAAATCTACTTAGCGTTAATGATTGGAAGTATGATGTCTAAAAATGGAACAGATGGCGCAGAGCAAAACTAAGAAAGGTATCTGCGTGTACTTACACAAAGACCTGTGGAACGAGATTGACGAAAAGCGTGGAGAGAACAGTCGCAACATATTCTTGAGCGAAGCTATCCAGTTCTCAATGAAATTCTTCGTTGACGAATCTAAAGTAAAATTGACAGAACAAAAGTAGAAAGAACAGCTACTGAAGTTGTTACAATCAAAGCGTGGTTTCTGCGCTTTTTTTGTTTTTCTAACTTTTTCTTTTCAACGTTTAGAGTGTTAATTTGTTCGGTCAATACGTCTTCCTTCTGTTCATAAGCAACGACCACTTCTTGCAAGTTGTCAATCTTTCTTTCTTCGATGTTTAATTGTTCCTTCAGATTGTCAATAACGAGCGAATCGGAAGCAATAACGCTGTCGCATGAGTTGACTAAACGGATAACATCAACCCTATAAATAGTATCTCGAACAACAATAGAAGAACGATTTCTTTTATAGGCGGTTTTGGCTGAAGATTGAGCGTTTTCATAGTAAGCAAGTTGTTCTTTTAGTTCAATTGTTTCTTCGAGCAGCATCTGGTATTCACCTGCGTTGTAATTGATAACGCTATCTTGTTCCTGTACGCTTTCTTGTACGCTTTTTTTACCCGTACAACCCCATATATTCCAACAAATCACCAACCAAAGAATCGATGTTCCGATAAACAAAAGTATTGCTGCGAGTATATTTCTATTCATAGTATTTTTCCTTCGTGTATGCGGTGGTTCTTTACGCTGTAACTTCCATTGATGCCTTTCTCAACAATTGCAAATCCGTGATTATACTTCGAATAAGGATTGTAGTCGGGAGATAATTCAGATAAGCAACCAACACCCCAACAAGTAATGAACTTGCCGTTAGCGTCACGCTCATTGTGTTCTGCTGTCTGGTGATGATGTCCGCAAAGCGCGGACACCTTAGTCTTCATAAACAATCCACGCGCAACATTCACCGACGGAAGAAATTGCTTTCCAAATTCGTGACCGTGAAAGATTGAAAGTTTACCGATATTCAATTTGCTCTTGCCGTCAATCCATTTAACATCGTGCTTGTCGCAATGGGTTAATGAAGGAAAGTCGAACGCGTCGATGTCGAATAACTCAGGCGCTTTGATTCTCATGTAACGCCAGTAGCGTTCTTCGTGGTTACCTTCTTTGTAATAGATATTCGCGTTTGGAAAGGTGTGTCTTAATGATGCAAGGAATTGACGAATAGAATAAAGTTCGTCTTTGAATTTTCTTTTGCGTGGATCCTTGACGAAGTCTGAAATCATGTGACAATCCAGAGCGTCACCGTTCAGAATGATTGAATCACACCCTTGCTTTAACCCCTCGTTAATGGCGCACTCAATTGCTTCGTTGTCTTGATATGGAAAGTGTAAGTCGCAAAGGATTAAGAACTTCGTTCCACTCACTTCGACGTGTCTGCGTTTTTTAGCATATGACTTCGGAAGTGCAAATGGATTAAGTGGTCTTGGCTTTGTATCGACTAAAGATTTATCCGCTAATTCTTTTTTATTTTTCGCACCACTCTTACCGCGAATCATTCGCACGTTTGTTCTTGCGTGGTCTATTGAATTGTAGACTTCTGGATATTCAGCAAACAATTTCTTCGCCAAAGTAAGCGAAGGTGTTTCAGGAAAGCGTGAACAAATTTGTTCAGCTGTTGTTCTCGCTATTGTCTTGACTGCTCCCGCCATTTGCTTTTGATTTAGTAAACTTTTCAATCACAGTACCGCCAAACATTCCACCGGTCAACAATGCGAGTGTGTCAAACATCGCAATGGGACAAACATAGTGTGTGAAAGTAGCAACATAACTGAAAACGATTAGGTTAATTACGACAAATATAGCAATAACTCGCTTGGAACTAACTTTTGAACACGATGTTAACAAACTTTTTAACCATTCCCTCATAATGCTTTTAAAACAAGTTGAACAATTAAGCCACCAACGACACCAGCAGCAGTTGCAATACCACCTAAACGAGCCACCTGCAATCGTTGATTCTGAATGTACTTGTCGTGCTTCTGAACCTTACTTACAAGACCTTCAATTTTCATTTGATCGTCACCGATTAACACATTATAAATGCGGTCAATCTTCTTGTCCATTTCCTGCAGTTGTTCGTGTATCAATTGAATCTCGGTTTCGGTGTTCATTACTTGAAGTATAGTTGTATCTCAGCTTCACGACGATTAACCAATCCTTTTAAAACTTTACCACCGCCCTTATTCCATAAACGGAATGAATCGGCAATGGTTGCATCAAGTGGATTGATGTTTAATTTCTTGAATACTGAAGACTTTTTAAAGTTACCCGTTCCAATATTGTAAGCAAGTGAAACACACGCACTAAATTGATTGTCATTTAATGGTTTCAAAATGAACGGTGCAATGGTTACTGCGAATTGGTCAATGATAAACTTCGCTAACTCCTCAGCGCGTTGCTGCGTTATTACATCGCCTTCCTTAACCTTATCTCCGTTTTCGTAGAATGTATTTCCGTAACCAATTGTCAGCACATTTGCAGGGCAACGATATGCTTTTAATTTACAACCTTCGAATTTCTTTATAAGTGAATAACCTTCTGCGTTAACTTGCATTGACTAATTTCTTTATTTGTTTTTCTTTGTTTAAAAGGTAGCGACGAAACTTGTCTTCGTATACCTTCTGCTTAACCATGTCTTTTTTTCTCCCTGCTTTAGCCATGTGTTTTTTTATTCGTTATCTCATCCAACCTAAACCTGGTCTTCTATATTCGTATGGACTGCGGTCGCGTCCTGAACTAATCTCAAAAGCGTTCGACGGATAAACATTTGTCTGCGACCAAATTTGATTTGTTGTGTTCGTTGTGTACTCTGGAAAGTCACTTGAGTTCTGACACAAAAAGTCAACCATTCTTTGCGTGTAAAACATAGCTTGTGAACGCGCTTGGTCGCGGTAGTTCTGCAAGTCGGTTTGCGAGATAGGTTGAGTGTCTTCGCTTACACGAATAACAAGACTTCCGTTGTCTGTTTTAACGTACAAATGCGGTAAGACTTCGTACATAGTCCACCACATTATCATTCGACGTAAGTAATTGTCAAGAAGCGTCGCGTATGCGCCTGTAATATCGTCGTTCACAACATCTTCTTTGATGCGGTTGTAAAGGTCAGTACCAAGATATAGTTGTGCGTACTTGTCCTGCGCTAAATAGATAGCAGGATAAAGAAGCAACGGATCAACCGAGCCGTTAATCCAACTGTATTTCTTGATGTAGTTTTCGTCTATTAAAAGAACTTCGGGTTGTAGTGCCATGTTTTATGCGTTTTTTAGTGAACCTCTGTTTGGTGTGTCGTTTGGTCTTATTGATTCTACTCCTTTTGGAAATAGTTCGTTTGGAATTGCACCTGTTACAACTTTATCGTTTTTCAATCCGTCGTTAGGCAAGAAACGTCCACCTTCTCTTTTACGGAAAAATATCTTTCTGAAGAAAGCGTGGCGACAGTAGACACCGCCTTTCCATTCCCAAATACTATAACTTGAACTACCACTTGGTGCAAACTCTCCGTTTACTCCTGCATCACCCATTTCAATAATATCTTCGTAACGGAACAAAGCTCCTGACTTTGATAATGCAACCATTTCTTGACAAAAGTCACGGGTTACAATTTCCCCATCTCTATATGTAAAATTCTTTGAATAGTAGTAACGTACTTTGTAAAGACCTGTGTCAAATTCAGCACTTCTTTCGTCGGGGTTGTCGTAACCGCGAACGCTCATAAACTCCATGCGGTAATTTTCTTCGGCTTCTGGATTAGTTACTTCTTCGTCAGAAATTAACTCCCATTCTTCTTCATTGATATATTCAGCCTTTTCGCGTAAGTGATTAAGCCATGCTTCACCTTGTTCTTTGGTTATTTGAACATTCTCAGCAGCAACTACTTTTTTTTTTAATTCAGCAGTTTGCACCGTTGGTTCAACAACGACAACTTCGTCGTTGAATGGCGAGTTCATTTCAATGTTTATCTCTCCTAAAATTGGAGTAAAAACTCTTTCAATGATTCTTTGATATGGCTTGATAACTTGGTTGTTGAATATCTCTAAGCCAACAACCATTTCGTCTTTGTTACTTCCGAAGCCGTTTGATTCTCTGATTCCGTGAATCAATGGTGACACAACGCGGTGTCCAACCATGATTTGCTTCGCTGTTTCCTCAGATAAAAACTGATATTGCTTGTCTGCGTCACTAAGTGGAAACGATTCTATTTGTGGAGCGCGTGTAGGATCTTCGTTGAAGGTCATTAAAAACTTACCAGCGTTACTTGCTCCGCTCAATCTTGTTTCCCACTCACGACGAATTGCTTCGCGTTCTTCTTTCTGCGGAATACCGTTCAAGAAGTTTATAATGAATGAAGGGAATAGACCATTCAAAATGTTGTTGACGTGGTACATTCCCATTTGATAGGACAACTCAACGTAATTCAACGCACCGAAGTAGTCAGGCTTTGCGTAGTACGAAGAACCTGCCATCATTCCGTGAGCATAAATAACTTGTCTTGGTTGTTCTTGAGCTATTAAAGGATTGAACGCAGGGATAAATTCGGGCTTTCCTTTTTTACTTCTTGTATTTGCCCAATCTTTTGAATAGAAAATTCCTGTGATATCGTCCTCGTCTTTGTCGTATGCAAGTCTGCAATTTTCGAATGGCAAGTGGTTGATTTGCACAATCCGAGTGAAGTCCAACGACCAAATAACTTCAGCACAAAATGAACCTTGAAGTTTTAAGTCAAACGCGATACCTTGAAGTGCGTTGTCGAGAATAGTTCCCGTTCCTTGTCCTTCTATCATGTAAGCAATTGAGTTCGTCAATGCGTTATGAATAGGACTATTATAATAAAGCGTTATTAGGTGCTGTGGAAATAAGTTGTTAAAACCATAGTCAATCCAACCTGCACGATTCTCTTTTTCAATTGCTTCAACTGGTTCGTAAGCCGATAAGTTAATTGCTTGTATATTGTTTTCCATGTTATGCACCGGTATATATTACATCGACAGGGATTGTCGGTGTTGAAACGTCAAAGTAAATTGTTCCGTCTTGTAAAATCATTGAACCACGTTCAACGAGTCCAACAACGGAAGCATCTGTTGGATCTAAATTGTCATCGCTGTTTTGTCCGTACACATCGTACTTGTATTTACCAGCGTCAACAAGACCAACTGTTGTTAAACGAATCTTTGTAACGCGTTCGTTTTCGTTTACTACTTCCACGACTTGTGCGAGTTGTTCGCCTGTCATTTCGTAGGTTAAGATTAAAAGATAGTAAGTGAATGCAACGTTGAAATAGGCACGTCCTTCATCAAGTGAAAGCCACGCATATTGATTCGCAGTATTTGTATTCAGATAAACCATTCTATCCTTTTATTTATTTGTTGAAATTACATCACAGAGGGACGCTTTGCCCCTCTATGTGTAAAAGTTTTTCTTATGATCCAATGATTACTAAAGGAGAGTTAATCAACTTATACGCTCTCTTTGCAGCTTCGTGCGTAAAGGCAAGTGTAAAGCCGTTCATGTCACCCAAAACCGTTCCTGTTCCTGCTGTTGCAGTAGAAAGGTCTGCTCCGTACTCATACCCAACAGCCCACCAATTGTCATTTGTATCGTTTACAAATACAATCACGCGTGAAGTAGCAACATTTTGCAATTCAAGACGCTTTGCTGCGCTTAATTTGTTTAACATTACATTAACCGTTTGCGTGTAGAAAATTGTACCTGCATCACGATTGAAGTTGATTGTTTCTTCAAACGATCCTGTTTGCGTAGGTAGTTCGTAGGTATAAATTGCATCTTCGTCCTCTGCGGTAATCACAGTAACGACTTCGTCTGCATCAAACGTAAACGAATCAACATTTGAATGGTCGATTAAAACAATCTTTTTAATACCACCAATGCCGTCTTTACAGTCTAATGCAAATCCTATGTTTAATTCACATGCCATATTTGTATGTTTTTTATTAGCACAAAAGAGGAGCGGTGTTTAAGCCGCTACCTCTGTTTATGCAAGGGTTAGAATGGTCTGATTATGCTGTGTATTGGTAGAACGCGATTTCGTCACCGAATCCGTACTGAACACCTGCGAAGAAAGAAGCTGCGAAACGTACGTTGTCAGAAAGGTCGTATTGGTACATATCTAAAACCGCTACGTTGTTCCATTGGTCAAGTAAGTTAGTACCAAACCAAAGGTTAGACTTCTGATAGAAAGCCATTGTGTCGTCAGACATTCCCGGACACTCGATAACGTCGTATTGACCTTGCCAGTTCATTACAACTGATTCTCCTTGATACAAGTAGTAACCACCACCAAGACCAAGAATTGCGCTTCTGTATGCCTCAGCAACGTTTGAAGAAACTGCGATAACAGGCTTCTCAGTTGCACGACGAACGCGTGTTGGAAGTGTTAGAACTAAACGTCCCATTTCCTCGATAACGTTAGCAGAAGTGATAGCTTCAGGAGAAGATACGTCAAGAACAGCAGCGTCAGCTAAGAACAAGGTTTCGAAACCTGCGTACTCGCCAGCGTTAGCGTTAACACCCTGCCATATCAATACCTCGTTGCGAGCTGCAACACCCGCCAATACGTTAGCAATTAAAGCGTCAGTCAATGAAGCGTGTAAGAAACCGTCTTGCTCAGACTTAGCTTCCCAATCTGCTAAAAAGTCTTTCTTACAAAGTTGTCTGTGAACTTGGAATTTCTCCAAAGTCAAAATACGCTCTGTAAGTGTTACTGTTCCTGTTGGAGTGAAGTCACAAGTAGCATTTGCAAAAGTGATAGAATCAACTAATTTGCGAACAACTTGTTTGTACTCGATGTTTTCTTTGAAGGTAACCGCAGCCAAAGACTCGTTACTCAAGAATGCTGCGCGAATATATCCTGCAGCTTCACGACCTGCGAAGGTTGTGGTTAATGAAGTGGTAGTAGCCATTTTTTATTGTTTGTTTTTTTTATTTTTTAAGATTGAATAAGAAACGTTCTTCTGCGCTCATTTTGTGGTATGGCTTAGAGGGAGTGTTTACTTTTGCTTGCTTTACTTCTTTGATAGAAGTAGCGGCAGGCTGTGCGCTTAATTTTGTCACTTCGCTTGAAAGATTAGCGTTGGTCTTTTTAACCTCAGCAAGTTCGCTTTCCAACTTAGCAACCAACGAAAGAAGTCCTTCAACCTCTTTGCTTAGTGATTCGTCAGTAGATTGCTTTTCAGCTTCTACTTCAACTTCAACCTCTGGTTCTTCAACCATTGGCTTCAATTCAACAAGTAGTCCGTCAGCAACAACTACAATAACTCCTTCTGCTGTTGTGTACTCTCCGTCCGCTACAACAACCTCGTTGCCTTCTGCGTCTTTTGATAATACACGAACACCAGGCGCCCATGTGTCGCTGTCCGAGTAGATACTCGTTCCGTCCGCAAGAATCGCTTCAACCATTTGCTTCACCTCAACTACTTCTTCAGCAGATAGGCTTACATTGTGTTTAGCGAAAAGAGCGTTTACTTTTTCTCTTAAGTTCATATAAGTGTTTATTAAATGTTTAGTTCCTAAATAGAAAAGTGTGTACATTTGTTTCGTAATTGAACTTTTCATTGATTACATTTTGATTTTAGGTTTGACGGAGGGAGTAGTTACCCTCCGTTTTTTTTATCCTAAAGAATCGAGTATTGCGTTTAGCGTCTTTATTTCGTCATCCGTTAGTCCGTAACTTTTGAATCCCATTTTACCACCGTCGTTGGTAATCTTTGTGAGTGCGTTCAAAAACAGAGTAGCGTCGTCGTTGAACAATTCCAACTTTAAAAAGCCACCTGCTTCGATATTCATTATTCACCTTTTAGAATCAATTCTAATTCTTCAAGTAAAGAAGGAATTTGTTCGCTCAAATACATTTCTTTCTCGGCAAGGAAGTTTCCTTCGATTGAGAAACCCAACACTTCTTTGTTTTGAATCTGTTGTTTTACTTCTTCGTTTTCTACTTTCATGCAACCAAACCAAGTACCCTCTGGAAGGTCAAAGCCGAAGTTCTTAGACTTGTCGTTCTCGCCCTCGATGATCCATGTTTCAACAAGACTAACTCCTTCAACAACTTTCGCGTGTTCAACTGTTGCGTTGTTTGTCATATTTTGCTTTAAGTAGTTGTAAGCGATAGCGCGAATAGTGTCCTTTGAATACTTCACATAGTATTCTTCTTCGGTCTTGTCGTCGCGTCTGTAAATCAGTTGGTCTGGAATCAATAACGCTCCGTAAAGAAGCCCTCTGAAATCTTCTTTGAATTTCACGCTGTGTTGTTCTGATAGTGCAACGAAGTCAACACCAATTGCAGGTTGTTCAACAACGCTAATTGCGAACACTCCGAGTAGTCCTGCGTCGTCTATTCCGTATTCAATAACTTTAATTTTTTTCATATTGTTTTTTTTAACCGCCTAAGCGAGATTGGTTTTGAATTAACTGTTGTGCTTCTAAGTTGCTCGACACTTGACTACCTACGATGTATGCCTGAAGCGGTGGTTGTTGGTTGGGTTGCTGACTGATAAAGTCGTAGTTAGCAGGTGAAGGAGCCATTGTTCCACCACCACCACCATTGCTACTTGGAATGTTTGAAGAACCTGCACCACCTGCACCACCAAATTTTGTTTGTTGAATTTTAACAACACTTGCAAGACCTGCCGTTAATGCAATACCAGCTTCAACAAATTGCGCTCCCGTTGCAAGTTTTGCAGGATTACCACCTGCCGTCAATGCTGCGTTTACCGCTTGATATGTGTTTATAATTGCTTGTGATAATGAGAACGCTTTATTTATTCTAAATTGATTTTTTGCAGCTGCTTCACTCTTTGCATCAAAAGCCATTGTTAACGCTCCTAACGCTCCAAACGCATCGGAAGCCATTTTAAGACGCTTTGCTGATAATTCACGTTGGTGTTTATCAACTTTATTTTGCGAGTCAATTATTGCCTTTGAAAGTTTTTCTTCTTGTGAAATTATTTTATTTACCACAACTTCATTAGTTGCAATTTTTTTAAGACCTAAAGACTCTATTTTGTCAAATGTTGTTTGTGCTCTTACTGCATTGTCTTCTTCTATTTTTTTAACATCTAAACCTGTTTGAGCTATTGTATTTGCAAGTTGTCTTTGAGAAAGCTCAGCTTGTTGTTCCATTTCCGTAATAGCCATTAACTGCTCTTGCGTGTTTCCAAAGATTGCATCGAGTACAACCATTTGCGCTCCTGCTATTGTGTCGTATGCGCTAAACGAAGTGTCTATTGTAATACCAACATAACTTAACAAATCTTTTGCTTTAGCAAATACAGCATCGAAAACAAACGACATCAATTTAGGAACAGCAAGTCCAACCTCTTGAATACCTTTAAGAACCATTTTAAGATTCTCGTTGCGTTGTAAATCTGCTTTTGCGTTGGCAATGTTTTGAGCGTCAGTAATTTTCTTTTGCTCCAATAATACTTTTGCCTTTTCTTTTTGAGCAAGTAGTATTTCTTTGTCTGTCATTCCCTGCTCTTTCATCAAAGCGGAAGAAGCCATAACAAGGTCGTATTCTAACTGTCTTGACTTTAACGACGCTTCGTTTGCCTTTGCAGCTGCCTTCATTTGCTCCGTCAACCCACCCATTGCAGCGTCGAGTCCAGGCATCATCTTTCGCAACTTATCCATATTCATCACTACTAACGCAATAACACCAGCAAGCAACAAAATCGGATTGGCTAAAATAGACTTAGCAAGGTCTGCAAAGCCTTGAATCAAACCACCTACTTCTTCTTTAACGGTTTTAAAATCAATTTTGCTAACTGCCGTACCCATTCCTTTCAATGCTTGCCCTGCTCCTTTTAAGTCAAGCGACATCAAACGTGAACCAAACAATCCGATGTTATTCGAAAGACCTTCAAATGCGTTACCTGCGTTAGCGTTAATCTCTGCTGATAAGTCGGAAATAGTGTCCTTTAATTCGGCAGCTCGTTTAGATGCTTTCTTGAACTCCTCGCTCGTTTGATCCATTTCGAGCAACTGATTCTGGAGTGCGCGAAGTTCCGCTTTTGCACTCTTAAATCCTTTGGCTGTATTTTCCGCTGCTGCTCCCGTTTGATTGAGAACAGTTACCGCGTTTGTGCTTACGTTAAAATCTATTGTATTCGCCATTATGAGAGTAGTTTATATAAAATAAATATCCAAATAGCTACGTTTGCGGAAATGTAAGTTGTTTTCCACGCGTAATGCTTCCACATTTTTAGCTTGCGTTTGCCGTTTGCAATGCGTCCTTCCTTGCTATTGCTTTTTATGTTCAACTTAATGAACTCTAAACAAGGGATTATTGCGTTTGCTTTATTTTGAAGATGTTCCTTTGAAGTTGCTTCCATTACTTATTATTGTTATTGTGCTTCCTGCTCCGCTTATTGTTACGCTTCCGCTATTATCAATCGTTTCACCTGTGTATGCCTGCACCGTTAAAACATTCGGTGCGACAACTCTTTGTATTACAAATTCACGACCTGCTGTTGTTGTTGCTGAAGGCAAATAAATTGTGATGTTATTACTTGTTGTGTCGGCAAATAACACACGGTCAAAATTCGTTATGACATAGTCCGTTGTTATCGTCTTAACTGGTTGTGTAATTGATGCGCTGAAGTTGACCGGTGCGCCAAATCGCGTCGGTGCTAAAGTTGGTGCTTCTTGCGTTATGAATGAACGCGTGCCTATGTTTGGAACAGAGAAACAATTGTTCTTTGCAGAGTTCCAATAGTAACCAAAGCGACGACAACAATCTTCAGTCACCGTTGCAGGATCTCCATTCGGTGTTTCCCAATTTATTGTCTGGTCAAGGTTGGCGGTTACAGGTACAATGTCGCAGTCGTTGTCTATGTCGAGTAAACGAATTAACTTGACCTTCGTCATGTCTTGATTACCTACCACATAACCTTCAATGTCTAACACTCTCCACCAAGAATCGACAATCCATATCTTGTCGCTCCATTGAAAAGTAAAAATGTCGTTTAAAGTAAGTGCGAACATTCCCTCTAAGATGCGTGCTTGTCCGTCGTAAAGTTCTCGGTAGTAGTTGCGCCACCAACGGTTGTAAAGGTTGTCGTATGGCGGTGCTATAATCGTGTGAAGCGGTACTTCGGGAGCGAAGTTTAAGTCGCTATCTCCGACGCTTGCGTTCATCGTTGAATAGTTGTTCAAACACTTGACTGCCGTTTGAATTACATCACCACTTACTTCATCAAACATATTCACAAAGAAGTCAGCGAAGTAGTAAAGTATGCGTGGCTTTGGCTGCACGAATTGTCCTTCTCCATTGATAAAACGAGGAACAACGACATCGGTGTTCTCAACATTCTTTGAAGGTGTTGGAGCAAAAGCTAACTGAACCTTTTCTTCGCCAGTTGCGAACTCGTTGATTACTTCGAAGTCGTTCTCCGTTACTTCGTAGCTTCCGTAAATGTGTCCGTTGTCTTTGTAGACATTGTTGTAGTAGTCTGAATCTTCGGTGTATGTAAATGTGAACTTCGACTTTTGAAGGTCTGTCGTTGGATAGTATGTAATGTCTTTTGATAGGTCGAGTTTCTGCGTCCAATCAAGAGTGTTACCACTACCAATATATTCAACAAGTGGTTCAATGCGTAATGTGTTTGGAAGTGTTCTGTCTGGAACGAACGCAAGGTTGAACATCTTTTGAATAGATGTGATAAAGTCTATTTGCTTCATGTCGGGAGCGTTAAACTCCATTAAACAAGTATCGCCTGTCAATGATGTTCCAATACTAACAATTTCTAAACCTGTACCAAAAGAATTTACTCCTGCATTTCCGTATAAATCAACA
>Ga0209298_10000956_pt1 | contig 19216 bp, 12 predicted proteins | sample S_140806_EF_Meta_FD_187325 | JGI IMG/M metagenome (GOLD analysis project Ga0209298, IMG submission 187325) | Freshwater microbial communities from Lake Simoncouche, Canada to study carbon cycling - S_140806_EF_MetaG (SPAdes) (version 2) | ecosystem: Environmental > Aquatic > Freshwater > Lake ...
AGCGCTTGCGCTTGGGGCTCTTGTGGTCGAGCAGGTGGTTGCGGAAGGCGTGCCGGCGCACGAACTTGCCGCTGCCGGTCACCTTGAACCGCTTGGCGGCCGCTTTGCGGGTCTTGAGCTTCGGCATTGCGATCGGCGCAGGCACAAACAAGCAGAGTACGACGCGACAGAACCCTTCTCCAAGTCCCTTCCGATGGTCCGCTGCCACCCATCCCGTCCCAGCCTGACTGCCACCGTGCCTGCGCGAACGTCGCTCCGCTGGCTGGTGGGGTTGGTGCTGTTGCTCAACGGTGGCTGTCAGGCTTCGGATCTCCCTCCCCTCCCAAGGGTTCAGCCGCCACCCCTCCCCCCCGGCAGTGGTGCAGTGGTGGCTTCGGACCCGGCTCTTCTCCACTGGTCGGTGCCACCACCGCCAGCCGTGCAGGCCGGAAACCCCGTGCTTTGGGTGGCGCTGGCATCCCGATTGGGGCCCCGCGATGGCGCTTCTTCGCCCGAGCCCACGGCTGCACCCCTGCGGCTCCGTGCCGCCTCTGGTGAGCTCACCCTGGTGGATGGAACCGGCCAGCGTTTCGAGGCGCCGGCCTTCACGCTGCAATGGCGCTGGCAGACCATGCCCCAGCCCTTCACGCTGCGGCGTCGGGTGCTGGGACCTTTTGCCAGTTACGAGAGCGCCGAGGCGGCGGCCCGCCGCTGGGCGGCCGCCGGTGCCCAACCCCGGATCGCCCGGCCAGCGGAGTGGGAGGTGTGGGCCGCTCCCGACAGCCCGGTTCCAGCCGATCTCCCCACCCGCCTGGTGGAGCGTCGCGAGACCCGGAGGCTCCTCCTTGAGCTGCGTCGCCCGGAGGGTGCGGTGGTGCTGGAGGGGCCGATCCGGATCGAGGCCCCTGCCGGACTCCTCTGGCAGGACGGTCGCTATGGCGGACCCTTTCGCCTCCAGGCCGATGCCCATGGCGGCTGGACCCTGCTGGAGGAGGTGCCCTTGGAGCGCTATCTCGAGGGGGTGGTGCCCCATGAGATCGGGGCCGGCTCCCCGCCGGCCGCCCTGGCCGCCCAGGCGGTGCTGGCCCGCACCTGGGCCACGAAGAATCGCATCCGCTACAGCGTGGATGGCTACCACCTCTGCGCCGACACCCAGTGCCAGGTGTACAGCGACCCCGGCCAGGCCACTGCCACGGTGCGGGCGGCGATCGTGGCTACCCGGGGTCAGGTGCTCACCGCCGCCGGGGTGCCCATCCAGGCTGTTTATCACGCCACTAACGGTGGGGTGGCGGCGGGTCTTGAGGAGGCCTGGGATGTGGAGCCAGTGCCCTATCTGCGTCCCTTCGTGGACGCGCCGCCCGCCGCGGCGCTCCGTTGGCCCCTGCCCCTGGCTGCTACGGCCTTGCCATCCCTGTTGCAGGGCGATGGCGGGGCCTATGGAGCCGACCATCCCCGCTTCCGCTGGCAGCGGCAGCTCACGGCCGGCCGCCTCGCCGAGGCCCTGGCGGCCCGGGGAACCCCTGTGGGATCAGCCCGCAGCCTCCGGGTGCTCGAGCGCGGCGCCAGCGGCCGAGTGGTGGCCCTTGAGATCGGTGGCAGCGCGGGCCGGGTGGTGCTGCGACGCGATGCGATCCGCCGCACCCTGCGGGAGCTGCCCAGCACCCTGTTCACCCTCACGCCGGCCGGTGAGGGGATCTGGCGCCTGGAGGGCGGAGGTTTCGGCCATGGGGCCGGACTGTCCCAGGCCGGCGCGATCGACCTGGCCCGCCGCGGCTGGAGCAGCGAGCGGATCTTGCAGCATTACTACTCCGGTACGGCTCTGCAGCCCCTGGAGGCGATCGGAGCGGCCCTGCAGGGCGGGGGTTGATCCGGGGGCCAAGGTTTTTCCCCATCCCCGTTCCAGGCCCACCACCCAACGCCATCGCCGTTTTTGGACCCGGTTCGGGAGGCTCAGCGGGTGCCCGGATCGATGGCCGGGCCCCTGCATGGAGAGGAGCCTTGCCCTCCTCCGGCGGGGGAGCTTTAAAGTTGATTCAGTTTTGTGGATGGCATGGGAGGCGGCAGCTCCGACGATCGCCGCCGCCTTAAGGCCGCCCTGTTCCTGTTGGCCTGTGGGGTGGCGGGAGTCCTCCCCCATGCTCTGGGGCCGCTGGGCCGGTTGCTGCCGGCCCTGGGCCTGGCGGGTTTGCTGGGGGCCTACGTGGTGCGCACGGTGTTCTTGAGGCCGCAGGGAGCCCCTGCGTTCACCACGGCCGCCTTGGACGAGCCATCGGCTGCTCCGCTTGCCCGGGATCCGGTGCCGCCTCCGGCTGTGGATGTGGTGGTGGCCGCCCGCGATGAGGAGGCGGTGATCGCGAGGCTGGTGGAGCGGGTGCTGGGGCTGCGCTGGCCCACCGAACAGCTCCGCCTCTGGGTGATCGACGATGGCAGCGAGGACCGTACCCCCCAGCGCCTGGCCGAGCTCCAGGCCCTCCATCCCCAGCTGCGGGTGCTGCGCCGCAGCCGCGATGCCGGTGGTGGCAAATCGGGCGCCCTCAATCTGGTGTTGCAGCAACTCCAGGGCCGCTGGCTGCTGGTGCTCGACGCCGATGCCGACCTTCAACCTGACCTGCTCGAACGGCTGATTCCCTTTGCTGAGGCGGGTGGCTGGGCCGCGGTGCAGCTGCGCAAGGCCGAAGTCAACGCCGAGGCCAACTGGCTCACCCGGGCCCAGGCGATGGAGATGGTCTTCGATGCCTTCATTCAGGAGGGCCGCCTAGCCCGCGGCGGCGTGGCCGAACTGCGGGGCAATGGCCAGTTGCTGCGCCGCGATGCGGTGCAGACCGCCGGCGGCTTCAACGAGGCCACCATCACCGACGACCTCGACCTGAGCTTCCGCCTCCTGCTGGCTGGCCAGCCAGTGGCGGTGCTCTGGAATCCACCCGTGAGCGAGGAGGCCGTGCTCACGCTGCCGGCCCTCTGGCGCCAGCGCCAGCGCTGGGCCGAAGGGGGCCTGCAGCGCTTTCTGGATTACGGCGACCAGCTCGTTTCCGACCGCCTCAATGGCGCCCAGAAGCGCGACCTGGCCGCCTTCTTCGTGCTCCAGTACGTGCTGCCGGTGATGGCCGTGGCTGATCTCGCTGGTGCCCTGCTCACGGGCACACCGCCGGGGATGTGGCCCTTCTCGGTGGTGGCGCTGGGCCTCTCAGGCTTTTCGATCGCTGCGGGCTGCCAGCGCCCCGCCGAAGGACCACCGCTGCCCAGACCCACCCCGGCCAACATCGCCCTAGCGATGGGCTACTTAATGCACTGGTTCGTGGTGATCCCGTGGGTGGCGCTGAAGATGGCCCTGCTGCCCAAGAGGCTGATTTGGGCGAAGACGGCGCACGGGGCTGCTGGGGTGGCGGAGCAGGAGGAGGACCTCCTGGTCGGCGCTCTTGAGGAGAGCCTCGACTCCGATGGGATCGCTCCCCTGGCGGCGGAGGGTCCCTGAATCGGTTCGCCGTTGCCGCGATCATCCCGGCAGAGAATGCCCACGGTCGGTTCAGGAATCGGGCGAAGTGTCAACGAGTTCCCCGTTGAAAAAGTCGGCCAGTTGGCGGGCTTTCTGATCCAGCCTCGAAGGTTCATGGAAGGCCGGCTTTTCTGGAGGTGCTGGGACTGGAGCTTCTGGCTCCCCAGGCCTTCTGACCGGCTCCGCAGGGGCGGTTCCCGCCTCTGGTGCCGCTGTGACTGGGGAGAGGCCGGGCCCGACCGATGGTTGGCCGGCCGGTGGCTCGCCTGCCGCCATAGCGTCGATGGCCGTCGGAGACGTGCCTGATCCAGCCGGAGCTTCCGGTGCCGTTGCCGCCTCGATGATCGGCGGCCGTTCGGCTGCCGGACCGGTAGGCGGGCTACCCGGCGGGGCTGCGTCTCCGGCTTCCAGGGTCACCTGCCTGGGGCTGCCGAGGGCCTTAGCCATGGCGCCTTCCAGCAGGGGAAGCCGGCTCTGCACCATGGCGATCCAGTTGCCGGAGACCCGCACCACGGCACGGCGATCGTCGAGGCGATGCAGGTGGGCCTGCTGGGAGAGCAGCATTCGGGTGGAGGGCAGCTCCAGGCCCGCCAAGATCTGCTGCCAGAGTTCGCCCAGGTTCTGAGGGGCCGGGGCCGCACCCTGTTCTGGAATCGGGCCCTCTGGGGAGTCCTGGGGGTTGGGGGGCGGTTCCGGCCCGGCCCCGCCGCTGAAGTGGCTGGCTACGGCCGGAGCGGGTCGCGGGCCTGCGGTGACCGTTGCTGCCGCTCTGGTTTCCGTCGCCGGGGGAGCCACCGGGGTCGGCGCAGGTTGGGGTGCTATCCCTGGGGCGTGGGTTCCAGCGGCTCCCCGTCCCTGGGCCGCCGCAACTCCGGCGCCCCGGCCGGGTTCGGCACCTGCCGCGGGTTCGGCCAGCAAACCCATCAACAGCACCTCCAGCCAGAGGCGCGGCTGCACGCTGTGGCGCAGCTGCTGCTCGCTGCCCTTGAGCTGGGCCTGCCAGTGGAGCAAGCGAGCCTTGCCGATCGATCGAGCCACGGCGGGCAGTTCCGGCCGCAGGGCCGGCGACACGCTGGTGAGCTCCAGGCGATCCGGCGCCACTCCGGCCAGCAGCAGATCGCGGAGCAATCCGGCCAGGCCCTGCAGCACGGCGGAGGGCTCGCGGCCCCGTTCCAGCAGCTGGCGGCAGGCCTCAATCACCCCTAGGGGCTCGGCATCGGCCATGGCCCGGGCCAGCAGCAGCAATTCCTGCTCGGGTACCGCACCCAGGAGCTCCCACACGGCCAGGGGCTCGATCGGCGGCGGCAGCAAGCTGAGCTGGTCGAGCAGGCTTTCGGCATCGCGCAGGCCCCCCTGGGCTCGCTGGGCCACCACCTGCAGGGCTTCGGGGGTGATGCCGATCGCTTCCTGTTCGGCGATCCAGGTGAGGTGCTTTTCGAGGGCCTCTAGGGGGATGCGGCGAAAGTCAAAGCGCTGACAGCGCGAAAGGATCGTGGGCAGCACCCTTTGGGGATCGGTGGTGGCCAGCACGAACACCACCCTGGGAGGCGGTTCCTCCAGGGTCTTGAGCAGGGCGTTAAACGCCGCGGTGGAGAGCATGTGGCATTCGTCCACCACATACACCTTCCAGCGGGCCTGCACCGGCGCGAAGCGGGAGCGCTCGATCAGCTCGCGGATGTTGTCGACGCCGGTGTTGGAGGCGGCATCGATCTCGATCACATCGAGGGCATTGCCGGCAGCGATCGAGGTGCAGAGTTCGCAAGTGCCGCAGGGCTCGGGCGTGGGTCCCTCGCTGGCCACGCAGTTGAGCGAGCGGGCCAAGATGCGGGCGCTGGAAGTTTTGCCGGTGCCGCGGGGCCCGCTGAACAGATAGGCAGGTGCGATCCGCCCGGTGCGCAGAGCATTACCCAGGGTGGCGGCGATGGCCTCCTGCCCCACCAGCTCGGAGAGGCGCTGGGGGCGGTACTTGTGGTGGAGGGGTTGGTAGGCCGAGGTCATGCCAATCCACAATACTCGCTATCAGGACTTCTGCGTAGAGTCTCTGGCCGAAGAAGCGAGATTGATCGATTGACGAACACTAAAAAAGTTGTCAAGTAGCGCCTAATTTGCTTGAGTGATAGAACTTTTGAATGTAATATATGCTGGCGCCATCGCGCGAGGATTGCTTAATGCTTGGCTTTGCGTAACAAGCGAAAAAGCTGAAATTGCCAGAACATGTTTGTGTGGTAAAATCAAGTGCTTGCATGCATTGCGTATGACCTCGGCGATAACTGTGCTAATTCCAACGCACAACAGGCCTAGCATGCTTAAGAACGCACTTGAAAGCGTTGCTTTGCAGTCAAGAAAAGAACTCATATCCGAAGTGGTGATCAGCGATAGTGGTGTCGATGGAGAGTCTCGTGATGTGGTTGCGCAATTCTCCAGGGAGTTGCCTGTAAGATACATTCATCAGCAGGGTGCTATTTCGGCGCAAGAGAATGGGATCCGTCTAGCGCAAGAAGCTGAAACCAAATATGTGGCACTCTTGGCAGATGATGACATGTGGTCCCGTTATCATCTTGAAGAAGCCTACAGGTGTTTTCAAGAGCGGCAATCTGTCCATGCATTCTTTGGACAATGTGTAGCAGTGGCCAATGAATGCTGTATGCCCTTTGAAAAATTCTCGGGAAGTTTTCTTCAAGTTCCGCTCAATCCGGAGCGCTCACTCGAGGATTTTCGAGTCTGGGGCCTTAAAGAGGTGGCTGCTCATTGCCTTGCCAATACCCCACTTAATATCTGGACCGCCGTCGTTTTGACTGAGTCACATCAAGCTGCTGTGTCTACTTCAGCTGGCGACCCTATTTATGGCAAGTATCCAGCCAACGACAGGCTTTATATATGGCGACTGGCTATGCAGGGAGATATCGCCATAGGCCGAAATATATCTCTCTTTTACCGTCGCCATTCCGGGTCGGATATTCAAACTCAGATTTCTAGAGATATGGCTAAGGCGTTAGAGGAGGATTTCCTTATTTCTAAGGAAATTCTGCGTCAGGCCGAAAATTTGGGCATTAGTGTTTTATCTCAATGGCACCGGTTGTTCGCCATTGCAGAATCTCACGGACTTGCAGGCCAAATTGACATAGCTCCACAACTCAGAGAGTTGCTGTTCATTAATCAGGAGCTTCTCATTAATGAGGAACCGCTCATCAATCAGGAACCGCTCATCAATCAGGATCAGAGGCGAATCGACCCAGATCCTGGCGTCCTCCATCGCGATCCGCGCTCATTCCGGTCGCGATTTGGAGATGTATACAGACTTTTTGCGCCGCCGATCCTCGAAAAACTTCGCCACAGAATTTCACGGGCAAAGTTTAATCTTAACTGATGTGCTCATTCAGCACCAGATCGGGTTTCGCGGAGTCGAGCTGCAAGGGGAATGCGCCTAGTCGCGGAAGCGGTGGAGATAGCGGTGGGTTGTGGGTAGGCCTAGTCGACTAGCTCGCCTCCATCGATCGATCGATCGATCGCTTCGAGCGTGAGCCGCTCGGCCTGGTCGGCCATGGCCTCGCGCACCGTGGTGATCCAGGCGGGTGAGGAATCCACGGCGGGGCCTGCTGGGCGACGGTGCTCATACTGTTGTGCATCGGCTTGGGAGTGCGCTGCGGCGACATGGGCTGTCGCCTTTGCCCAGGCCGCCTGCTGGGGATGTCAGAGCTCGGGACCCTGCAGCGGCGGCTGGCGCAACGCTGCCAGGGGCAGCGGTGTCGATGGGCCGGGGGCCTCTTTGGCCTGCAGCATCCTCTCCAACCTCGCCTCCATCTCCTCCACCTGGCTGAGCTGATCCGCCAGCTTCTGGGCCGCGAGCCGGAGCTGCACAAACTGATCACTGGGTTGCTCAGTGCTGCCCCAGCGCAGCTCGGCTTTGGCGAGCTCCTCCTCCAGCTTCCCCTGCAACTTGGCCCGCAGTCCATCGAGCTGTTCGAGGCTTTTCAGGGCCAGGTCGCGGCCCTTTTCCAGGTGCTCGGGTTCCACGGTGATGCCCTGCCGCAGCAGCATCCGCACCCCGGTGAGCAGGGCGGCCGGCACGAACTGGCCGAAGGCCAGGGCCCCGAGGCTGCCGGTGTGGAGCCAGCCTTCCACTTGGCTGCTGCGGTGGCGGCCGGTCTTGCACCAGTGGGCGAAGTGCTCGCAGTTGTTGAACAGCAGGTTGTAGTTCTGCTCGCCCAGGCGGCCCATGGCGCGGCGTACGGTGACCCCCGGTGCTGAGATGGTCTCCTCTGGGTAATCCACCACCGTGATCGGTTGGCTGCGGCTGAACTCCTCCAGAGGGCTGCGCAGGATGGCGCGCCCCTCCAGATAGTGGGCCACGGTGCCGTCGCCCAGGTCGATGCCGTGGTGATTGAACAGGCCATGCTGGCGGGGGGCCTGCAGGTGGTCGGCGAGGGCCAAGGCTGGGACGTGCTCCGGGAGTCGGGAGATGTCCAGCATCGCCCCGACCCCGGCCGCCGTGGCCCCTAGAGCCGGTGGGGATTGCACCACCCCAGCCCCAGCACAGGGCTCAGCGTGTCAACGACCGCCCATGTTCCCAGCTGCATCCGCCCAGTTGATCTATTGACCGAGCTTGATGCTCCACCCGTAGCTCCCGCCTGCCCTTTTGGCCGATTCCCCATCGGCTTCCAGGTTTAGCCCAGGTTCAACACGGGCCGGCACAGGTTTCACCTCAGCTCGGGTCTGTCCCGGGGTTCCTGCCTCAGCCGAGCTCCTCAGGCGCTCGCCTGCTCTTCCCGCTCCCCGCCGCCCAGGGGCACCACCTGGGCCCTGCTGCGCTGCTCCACCAGTTCCCGCGTGATCGTGAAGCTCTTCACGTCGTGGCGGGAGGGGAGGTCGTACATCACATCGAGCATCAGTTCCTCCACGATTCCGCGTAGGGCGCGGGCGCCGGTTTTGCGGCGGTGGGCCTCGGTGGCGATCGCCTCGACAGCGCCGGGCTCGAAATCCAGGCGCACGTTGTCCATGCTCAGCAGAGTCTGGAACTGCTTCACCAGGGCATCGCGCGGTTCGGTGAGGATCGCCTCGAGGGCCCGCTCATCGAGGGGCTCGAGAATGGCCGTCACGGGCAGGCGGCCGATGAATTCCGGGATCAGGCCGTAGCGCACCAGGTCGTCGGGTTCGAGGTGACGAAGGGCTTCAGCGGCCTGCCGCTCCTTGCCGTGGCGCGGCCGACTCTGGCCGCCCTCAGGCAGGAAGCCAATCGCATTGCGGCCCATGCGCCGCTGGATCACATCCTCCAGGCCCACAAAGGCGCCGCCGCAGATGAACAGGATCTGGCTGGTGTCGATCTGGATGCAGTCCTGGTAGGGGTGCTTGCGGCCCCCCTGGGGCGGCACGTTGGCCACGGTGCCCTCCAGCAGCTTCAGCAGCGCCTGCTGCACCCCCTCACCGGAGACATCGCGGGTGATCGAGGGGTTTTCACTCTTGCGTGCGATCTTGTCGATCTCATCGATGTAGATGATCCCCCGCTGGGCCTGCTCCACATCCATGTCTGATTTCTGCAGCAGCCGCAGCAGGATGTTCTCCACGTCCTCGCCCACGTAGCCCGCCTCGGTGAGGGTGGTGGCATCCGCCACGGCGAAGGGCACATCGAGCATTTCCGCCAACGATTGGGCTAGCAGGGTTTTGCCGCAGCCGGTGGGGCCGATCAGCAGGATGTTGGATTTGTGCAGGCGGGTGGCGCTGCGGTCGGTCTCGCCCTTGCCATCGCCCTGCCAGGCCAGGCGCTTGTAGTGGTTGTACACGGCCACAGCCAGCACCTTCTTGGCGTCCTCCTGGCCCACCACCTGGACATCAAGGAAGCCGCGGATCTCCTGGGGCTTGGGCACCTGGGCGAGGGTGGGGGCCGGTTTGCTGGGTTTTTTGCTGGCGCCCTTGCGGTTCGTTTCCGGGGCCGGCCGGCCGGGATGGCCATCTACCAGCTCCTCATCGAGGATCTCGTTGCAGAGATCGATGCACTCGTCGCAGATGTAGACGCCAGGGCCAGCAATCAGCTTGCGCACCTGGTCCTGGGACTTGCCGCAGAAGGAGCACTTCAGGTGGGCATCGAACTTCGGCATCAGTGCAGCGGGAGCGGTGACGGGCGGTGGCGACGCGGCGGCTGACCGGGTTGGAATGAGATGAGGAGGCAGCCTAGATGGGGGTGGGGTCCGGGAGGGGGGGGGCCACTCCTGCTTTCAGCATCACCTAGAAGCGGGGGACGTCAGCGGTTCCTTAAGAAAGTCACCCAGGCGGGTTACCAGCGCGACGGGATCGCGGCGCGCTGGGATCGGTGGTTCCGATCAGGAGGCTGAGTCGTCGACCACGCGATCGATCAGACCGTATTCAACCGCTTCCGCTGGAGAAAGGAAGTAGTCGCGGTCGGTGTCCTCCGCAATCTTCTCCAGGGGTTGGCCGGTGTGCTCGGCCATCAGGCCGTTGAGGGTGTCCTTAAGAAAGAGAATCTCGCGGGCCTGGATTTCAATGTCCACGGCCTGGCCCTGAGCGCCGCCGAGGGGCTGGTGGATCATGATCCGCGCATTCGGCAGGGCAAGGCGTTTGCCCTTGGTGCCGCCCGATAGCAGGAACGCTCCCATGCTGGCGGCCAGCCCGTAGCAGATGGTCACCACATCGGGGGCCACCTGCTGCATCGTGTCGTAGATGGCCAGGCCCGCGGTCACCGAACCGCCGGGGGAGTTGATGTAGATCTGGATGTCCTTCTCGGGATCCTCGGCTTCGAGGAAAAGGAGCTGGGCCACGAGGGAATCGGCGACTTGGTCGTCGATGCCGGTGCCCAGAAAGATGATCCTCTCCCGCAGCAGGCGGGAATAGATATCGAAGGCGCGGTCGCCCCGGCCGGATTGCTCCACCACGGTAGGCAACACACCCGGGCTGGCTACGGGCGCTGGGGTGAGGCTGTTCCAGGGGCGCGATCCGGCCCAGCGGCTGTGGACCGGGTGGTGGCGGAGGCCACCGATTCCCCTGGTCGACACAATCCCGCTGGCATCCAGTGGGGTCGCGGTGGGGGTTCGGTCGTCGGTGCGGGGATGGATCACGCGGCGGAAGCTCGCAGGGCAGGACCTCAGGGCAATCTATGGGCTCCGCCGCCGGGGCGGCTTCGCCCTTGCGGCGCTCGGGGCCGCAAGGGCTCACTCGGCGGCTGTCTTGCCGGTCTCCTTGCTGGTGGTCTTCTCCTTCCCACGTTGATCCCCCTTGGCCGCTTTCGCCGGGCTTTCTCCGGAGGCCTCGGCCGCCTCAGCATCCGCAGCGTCAGGCGTGGCCGGCGCCTTTTCTGTGACCGTGCTGTTGGCCTCCAGCCACTCCAGCAGCGCCTCGCGCAGCAGGTCGTCGGCCACGGCGGCCCGCAGGCGAGCCGGATCGATGCGGTTGCCGTCGTTCAGGCCGCGGCTCACCTCCCGCAGCTTGGCTTCCAGATCCTTTTCGGCTAACTCGATCTTCTCGGCGGTCGCCAGGGCCCGCAGGGCCAGGTTGCGGCGCAGGCGCTGCTCCGCCTCCGGCCGGGAGGTGTCCACCAGGCTGCGTACCAGATCCGGGGTGAAGAGCTTCTTCACATCCATGCCCTGCTGGGCGATCTGGCCGGCCGTCTGCTCGATCAGGGCGCGAACCTCGTCCTGTACGAGGGTTTCGGGCAGCTCCACCTCCAGCTGCTCCACCAAGGCCTCAAGGAGGGCCTCGTGGCGGTTGCCGCGGTGGCGCCGCTCGGCGTCCTCCTTCAGACGGGTTTCCAGGTCGGCCCGCAGGTCGGCCAAGGTGGCCTGGTCGCTGGCCTGTTGGGCGAAGGCGTCGTCGAGGGCGGGTAGTTCGCGGCTTTTGAGGTCCAGCAGGGTGATCTCAAAGGAGGCTGCGCGCCCGGCGGCGTCCTCCTGGGGGTAGGACTCCGGGAAGGTGCAGCTCACGGTGCGGGTCTCGCCCGCGGCCAGGCCCAGGATTCCCTCCACGAAGCCGGGGATCATGCGGCCCTCTTCCAACTCCACCTCCATGCCATCGCTGCTGCCGCCATCGATTGCGGCTCCGGTGTCAGTGAAGCTGCCGCTGAAGGCGATGCGGGCCACGTCCCCGCTGGCGGCAGGGCGCCCCTCCACGGGCACCAGGTTGGCGAGCTGGCGGCGGGACTGTTCCAGCAGCTCATCCACCCGGGCCGGGTCATAGGTCACCGCCTCGGCCTCGGCCTTCAACCCCTTGGTGGCCTTCAGGGTGGGGGTGGGCTCCACATCGAGCTCGAGGGTGAAGCTGAGGTCGATGCCGGGCTCGAACCGTTCCAGCACCGCCTCGAAACCCCCTTCCAGCACCGGCCGGCTCAGGGCAGCGATCTGCTCCTGCTCCATGGCTTCGCGGAACACGCTGTCCACCAGCTCCTCCAGGGCGGTGGCCCGCACCCGCAGGGGGCCGATCTGCTGCAGAAGGACCGCGCGGGGCACCTTCCCTTTGCGGAATCCGGCCAGCTTCACGCTGCGGCTCAGTTGTTCCAGGGCCTGGTCGTAGCTGCTCCGGCAGCGGCCGCCTGGCACCGCCACCTCCACCGCCAGGCGGCTGTTTGGGCGCGGCTGGGTGCTCACCTTCAGACCTGCGCCGGTCGGGCTGGCGGCCGAGGCGGCGGGAGCGGAGCTGGCGGCAGGACTCATGGACGGGGGCCGGTTGGCGGAGCAATCCCCAATCCTAGAAAGTGGCCGTTTCGGCACCGGGGCGCGTATTGTGGGTTCGACGCAAAGGCGTGTCGATATCCCCACCCGCTCCCGACCTGTTTCGGGGTGGAGTTTTTCAAAGGGTGTGGTTCACCCACGTCCATCCCCGCTCGGTCCAAGCCATCCGAGTTCCCCAGGGTTCCACTAAGGCTTCTGTCCCGATTCTCTCCAGGCTCGCGCCAAGTCCCGATTCCTCCACAAGCACCACGCGATCCCTTCCCTCAGCGCCTGCCAATCCAGCCCGCCCGTTTCTTTTCACCAACCTCGATTTCGGAAGCCCTTAGAGCTTCCGCTCCCCCATCTCACCCCTCACCGGAACGTCAGCTGAGCGAGCCAGCCCAACCCCGCACCACCACCGGCCCCACCTCAGGACGCCACAAACCTCACCGCTTCTTCCTTTTCCAGGTCCGTTGACAGCACCATCTCCTTCCGCCCTCCAGAGCCCCGGAACCCGGCTTCCCCGCCGTCCCCTGCGGGTCGCCGTGCTCGGCGCCACCGGGGCCGTGGGACAGGAGCTCCTCACCCTGCTGGAAGAGCGCGGCTTTCCGGTCGCTGAGCTGCTTCCCCTCGCGTCCCCCCGCTCAGCGGGACAGCAGATCGCCTGGCAGGGTGAGAGCCTCACGGTGCAAACGGTGCACCAGGGCTGTTTCACCGGGGTGGATTTGGTTCTCGCTTCGGCCGGGGGATCGGTGTCCCGGGCCTGGGCCCCCGAAGCGGTGGCCGCTGGGGCCGTGGTGATCGACAACTCCAGTGCTTTCCGGCTGGATCCCGACGTTCCCCTGGTGGTGCCTGAGGTGAACCCCGAGGCGGCCTTCCTCCACCGCGGCGTGATCGCCAACCCCAACTGCACCACGATCTTGCTCACCGTGGCCCTGGCGCCCTTGGCGGCCCGGCGGCCGATCCGGCGGGTGGTGATCAGCACCTACCAATCGGCCAGCGGCGCCGGCGCCCGGGCGATGGAGGAGCTGCGCCAGCTGAGTCGCACCGTGCTGGAAGGCGGGGAGCCAGTGAGCAGCGTGCTGCCCCATTCCCTGGCCTTCAACCTCTTCCTCCACAACTCGCCCCTTGAGCCGAGCGGTTACTGCGAGGAGGAGTTGAAGATGCTCAACGAGACCCGCAAGATCATGGAATTGCCGGATTTGCGCCTCACGGCCACCTGTGTGCGGGTGCCGGTGCTGCGGGCCCATTCCGAAGCCGTGAACATCGAATTCAACGAACCCTTCCCGGTCGAGGAGGCCCGGGCCCTGCTGGCGGTGGCCCCCGGTGTGGAACTCATCGAGGACTTCGGCACCAACCGCTTCCCGATGCCCACCGATGTGACCGGCCGTGATCCGGTGGCTGTGGGCCGCATCCGCCAGGATCTGAGCGAACCCAACGCCCTCGAGCTCTGGCTCTGCGGCGATCAGATCCGCAAGGGGGCCGCCCTCAATGCGATCCAGATCGCTGAACTGCTCCTCCAGGAGGCCGCGGCTTGAACACACCGACTCCCGCTGCGATTAGCACCGCCGCCGGCCCCGGGGTCCCCTTTGGTCGGGTGGTCACCGCGATGGTCACCCCCTTTGCGCCGGATGGCTCGGTGAATCTCGAGCTCGCCGCCCGCCTGGCCGACCATCTGGTGCAGGAGGGCTCCGATGGCCTCGTGCTCTGCGGCACCACCGGCGAATCCCCCACCCTCAGCTGGGCTGAGCAGCATGCCCTCTTCGCTGCCGTGAAGGAGGCGGTGGGCGGCCGGGCCGCCCTGCTGGCCGGCAGCGGCAGCAACTGCACCACCGAAGCCGTGGAGGCCACGGCCGAGGCGGCCGCCCTCGGCGCCGATGGCGCCCTGGTGGTGGTGCCCTATTACAACCGCCCCCCCCAGGAAGGCCTGGAGGCCCATTTCCGAGCCGTCGCCCAGGCGGCCCCCGGCCTGCCCCTGATGCTTTACAACATCCCCGGCCGCACCGGCTGCAGCCTGGCGCCGGAGACCACGGCCCGCCTGCTGGATCTGCCCAACGTGGTGTCCTACAAGGCCGCCAGCGGCACCACCGAGGAGGTGAGCCGCCTGCGCCTGCTCTGCGGGGGCGACCGGCTGGCGATCTACAGCGGCGATGACGCCCTCACCCTGCCGATGCTGGCGGTGGGCGCCGTGGGCGTGGTGAGTGTGGCCAGCCATGTGGCCGGACCGCAGATCCGCGAGCTGATCCAGGCCTTCCTGGCCGGCGATCACGCCCTGGCCCTGGCCCGGCACGAAGCCCTGTTGCCCCTGCTCCAGGCCCTCTTCTGCACCTCCAATCCCATCCCCGTGAAGGCCGCCCTGGAGCTTGGCGGCTGGCCGGTGGGTGCTCCCCGTCTTCCCCTCATCGCCGCTGACAGCACCGTGCGTGAACGCCTCTCCTCAATCCTGGCTGCCCTGCGTCCTACCTGACGCCACGGCTCCCAACGGCCCGGCGATCCTCGCCAGTCCTGACCATCGGTCCCCTCAGCCCAGTCTCGAAGGGTCCATTTCGATCCCGCAACAGTTCAGATCAACTTTTCATTCTCCCGTCCCTACATGAGCAATTTGAACGGATCCCAGCCCGGCAATAATGGCCAAGCCAAAGGCCAACCCGCCCTTCGGGTGATCCCCCTCGGTGGCCTGCATGAAATCGGCAAGAACACCTGCGTTTTCGAATACGGCGATGACCTGATGCTGGTGGATGCCGGCCTGGCCTTCCCCAGCGATGGCATGCATGGCGTGAATGTCGTGCTGCCCGACACCAGCTACCTGCGCGAAAACCAGAAACGGATCCGCGGCATGATCGTGACCCACGGGCACGAAGATCACATCGGTGGTATTCCCCACCACCTCAAGAATTTCAATATTCCAATCATCTACGGGCCCCGCCTCGCCCTCTCGATTCTCACCGGGAAGATGGAGGAAGCGGGCGTGATGGACCGCACCATCCTGCAGACCGTCTCCCCCCGCGAGGTGGTGAAGGTGGGTCAGCATTTCTCGGTGGAGTTCATCCGTAACACCCACTCGATGGCCGACAGCTACACGCTGGCGATCACCACTCCGGCTGGCGTGATCGTTTTCACCGGTGACTTCAAGTTCGACCACACGCCTGTGGATGGCGAGCACTTCGACATCGCCCGCCTTGCCCATTACGGCGAGAAGGGTGTGCTCTGCCTGTTCAGTGACTCCACCAACGCTGAGCTGCCGGGCTTCTGTCCGCCCGAGCGTTCGGTGTTCCCCCATCTGGATCGCCACATCTCCCAGGCCGAGGGTCGGGTGATCATCACCACCTTCGCCAGCTCGATCCATCGGGTTTCGATGATTCTCGAGTTGGCGCTCAAGAACGGCCGCAAGGTGGGTCTGCTGGGCCGCTCCATGCTCAACGTGATCGCCAAGGCGCGCGAATTGGGCTATATGCGTGCCCCGGACGAATTATTTGTGCCGATCAAGCAGATTCGCGATCTGCCCGACCGGGAAACCCTGCTGCTGATGACCGGCAGCCAGGGCGAGCCGCTGGCCGCCCTCAGCCGCATCTCCCGCGGCGAACATCCCCAGGTTCAAGTCAAGAACAGCGACACGATCATTTTCTCCGCCAGCCCGATTCCGGGCAACACCATCTCTGTGGTGAACACCATCGACAAGCTGATGATGCTCGGCGCCAAGGTGGTCTACGGCAAGGGAGAAGGTATTCACGTGTCGGGTCACAGCTTCCAGGAGGACCACAAGCTGATGCTGGCCCTGGCGCGGCCCAAGTTCTTTGTGCCCGTGCATGGCGAGCACCGCATGCTCGTGGCCCACGCCAAAACCGCCCAGTCGATGGGGGTGCCGGCCGACCACACCCTGATCATCGACAACGGTGATGTGGTGGAACTCACCCCCGATTCGATTCGCAAGGGCGATCCGGTGAAGGCCGGCATTGAGCTGCTCGACGCCTCCCGCAACGGCATCGTTGATGCCCGGGTGCTCAAGGAGCGCCAGCAGTTGGCCGAGGACGGTGTGATCACCCTGCTGGCCGTGATCACCACCGATGGGGTGATGGCGGCGCCGCCCCGGGTGAACATCCGCGGCGTGGTCACCACCGCCGATGCCCGCAAGCTCTCGATCTGGGCCGAGCGCGAGATCACCTGGGTGCTCGAGAACCGTTGGAGCCAGCTCTCCCGCAACACCGGCGGCAAGGCCCCCGATGTCGACTGGGTGGGTGTGCAGCGGGAGGTGGAGCTGGGCCTCCAGCGCCGCCTGCGCCGGGAGCTCCAGGTGGAGCCCCTGATCATCTGCCTTGTGCAGCCCGCTCCCGCCGGCACGCCGGCCTATAAGGGCCGTGCCGATGCCGAGCCGGACAACCGCCCCGCCCCCCGCGGCCGTCGGGAGGTTGGCCGAGATGGCGGTCGTGAGGCAGGCCGTGAGCTGTCTCGGGAACTGGTGCGCGATCCCGCCCGGGTGGCCGCGGCTGCTCCAGCTCCCGCAGCTGCTGCTGCCCCTGAGGCGAAGGACAGCGCCCCCAGCGCCGACGAGGCCGAGCTCTCTGGCCGGACCCGCCGCCGTCGCTCTGCCGCCGTGGCTGGCTAGTTCAGCCTCAGGGCGTTACCATCACCCGGAGCAAGCCAGCGAGCAGCTCCGGGTCCTCCATCAGATCGTCCAGATCGTCCGGCTCCTCAAGGGCAGGTCCACGGGCTTGGGCTGCGCTCCCCAGCTCCTGCATCGCCGACGCGTCGACTTGGCTGGAGGCGCGGCTTTCCCGGATGCGCGTCAGTTCGATCTCCAGCTCTTCGGCCAGGCTGGGATCGGCTTGCGCCACCTCCATCAGTTCCGGTTCCTCCACCACCTCCACCTCCAGGCTGGGCACCACGTCCTGGCTGGCAAAGCCTGGCGCGGCCAGCACGCCGCCCACCTCGGGCTCGATGGTTTTCTCCAGTTGGATGGATTTCTCCAGCCGGATCGGCTCATCCAGCCAGGGGGTGGCGGCCTCCGTGATCCCTTCCGGCGCGGTGCCGGCGCGGGGTATCCACTGGCCCTGGGTATCGAGGAGCTGATCCCCTAACGGTTCCGCCGTGGTTTCGATCGCCGCCCAAGGGGAACGCTCTTGAGCCGCCGTGGGCGAAGCTTCTGCCGAGGGGGCCGCTGGTTCGACAGGCGGCTGGCAGTAGGGCAGGGCCTCTTCGGCGATCCGCCGCAGGTCCGGATCCGCCGGCCCGGCGAGCAGAGCCTGGTAGTGGGGCAGGGCGGCGGCCGGGTCGCGGAGGCCATAGAGGTGGGCGTGGCCCATCAGCAGGTGCGCCCGGTTCGCCAGGTCAGCGGTCACGGGATCGGGATCGGTGCTCAGATCGGCGATCAGCTGGCCTCCCTGTTTCAGCACATCCGGCCAGCGGTCTTCGGTGTAGGCCCGTTCGAGTTCCGCGTACCGCTCGCCGGGGTCATTCGCCAGGGGGGATGGGGCCATGGCCGGGATCGGGGATTGCCGAGAACTGGAGCACCAGTGTGCTCCGGTCCCAGCGCAACTGCCATCCGTCGGCCAGATTGCACGCACCGGAACCCCCTTCCCCGGCGAGCCGGCTGGCGAGATCGTCCAGCGCCCGCGCCGGCTGGGCGGGAACGCCATGCAGCGTCAGCCAGCGCTCCAGCAGCAGTCGTCGGTTGCCGCGGCCGAGCCTGCCCAAACCTTCACGCCCGAGAACCCGGCTGTTGTCCCCTGGGGCAGCGATCAGTCCCTGCAGGGCGAGCGCCACGAGCTCATCCTGACCAGCGAGTTCCTCTTCCAGGCGCCCGCTCAGGGCGCCGATCCGCCGGACTGCGCCGGGATGGAGGGCCTCCAGCACGGGCATCACCTCGGCCCGGAGCCGATTGCGCCCGAACCGGGTGTCGAAGTTGCTGCTGTCCTCCCAGATCGGCACCACCAGCTCGCGGCAGATCCGCCCGGTGTCCTCTCGGCTGAAGGGCAGCAGGGGCCGCACCAGCCGGATGGGCTCCCTTCGGTCGCCATCCCCGGGGCTTTCCCGTTCCCGGTCTTGGTCTGGCCCGGTTTCTGCGGTTAGGACGCGCGCGGCCTTCAGGCTGGCCAGGCCGCGCCGGTGGCTGCCCCGGGCCAGGTTGAGTAGCAGGGTTTCGGCGCGGTCGCTGGCGGTGTGGCCCGTCACCACGTGGGGGATGCCAAGGGCGGTCGCCTGGCGCCTCAGGCAGTCGTAGCGCCAGCGCCGGGCGGCCGCCTCACCGGCGGGCGGCTCCGCGGCCTGCTCGAGCAGAAACGGCAGCTTCTGGGTGTGGGCCCAGGTCTGCAGCTCCCCGGCCTGCTGGGCCGCCTCGGCGCGCCAGCTGTGATCGCCATGCCACAGCACCAGCCGCCAGTGGTGCAGCCGACGCAGGTCGGCCAGCAGCACGGTGAGGGCCATTGAATCCTGCCCACCCGACACGGCCAGCAACAGCGACGCCCCAGCGGGCAGCAGCTCTGGATTGCGCAGCAAGTGACGGTGCAGGCGCTGATGGTGGGGGCTCCACCGGGGAGGAGAGGCTTCGGATGGGAGAATCACGGCAGCACTGCCGATGCGTTCCGATGATGCGTTCCTCCAGCCTGCCCCCGACCCTCCGGGTTGCCATCACCAGCCGCCGGCTGCTCAAGGTGATCGCTGGTCTCACCAACGTGGATTCGGTTGCGGTGCTGAAGATCGCCCGGGCCGCCGCCGCCGGTGGGGCTGAACTTGTTGATATTGCCTGCGAGCCCTCCCTGGTGCGCGCCGTGGCCGAGGCCTGTCCCCAGCTGCCGATCTGTGTGTCGGCGGTGGATCCTGAGCTCTTCCCCGCCGCCGTGGCCGCCGGCGCTGCCATGGTGGAGATCGGCAACTTCGATGCCTTCTACCCCCAGGGCCGCATCTTCGGGGCCGATGAGGTGCTGGAACTCACCCGCCGCACCCGGGCCCTGCTGCCGGAGGTTGTGCTTTCGGTGACGGTGCCCCACGTGCTGCCCCTCGACCAGCAGGAGCAGCTGGCCGTGGATCTGGTGGCCGCCGGTGCCGACCTGATCCAGACCGAAGGGGGCACCAGCGCCCGACCCTTCAGCGCCGGCAG
>Ga0209298_10000957_pt1 | contig 19209 bp, 27 predicted proteins | sample S_140806_EF_Meta_FD_187325 | JGI IMG/M metagenome (GOLD analysis project Ga0209298, IMG submission 187325) | Freshwater microbial communities from Lake Simoncouche, Canada to study carbon cycling - S_140806_EF_MetaG (SPAdes) (version 2) | ecosystem: Environmental > Aquatic > Freshwater > Lake ...
AGGCAATACGTTCGCTGCTGCTCCAGGGTGCAGCTGCTCCTGGCTCGATTTAGCTCCCGCTTGCATTCGCCCCCGGTCTCACATCACAATCGGCGCTCGCACCCCCGCGAAATCCCGCATAGGAAGCCCCACAATGCGATCAGATCCCCAGCCCAATACATCAGCATCAACCGTCGACGTCCAGCGAACCTGGGCTCGATTTGGATGGGTTAGACCCACTAAGAAACCGTCAGGCGATTACCCATGTCCTGCTTGCGTCGGTCTGCGCCGCCACACAGAACCCCACACTTGCAAAATCAACGGTCGATACATCGAGCGTTGACGCCTCGCGTTGTGCATGACACAATCGACGGGCTATTTGTTCTGCTCCGAAGACGCGTCTCTCTGGCACGGTTAGACGCTTCAGCCCCCGCGCAATGCGGGGGCTTTTTTATTTACTGAGCAGCTGGTCGACGCGAGAGTGAGCTGCGTCTGCAGATTTCTCTACTAGCACCATGCGAGCTTTCAGATCTGCGAGATCTGAGCGCACCGCGACATAAGCCCCGACGCCCCCCAGGATGCAGCCCGCGAATTGAAGCAGCATTGATAGATCGACGGTCATGGTCCCCCCTCGATTACAGGGACGACATTTTTCACATAGTCGACCGTGATTGCAGGCAGCGCCCCCTTTCCACTTGATCGAACCTGCTGGACGTAGGACCGAATGCGCCCCTCCCCCGCGTTGTATGCCGCAATCATCAGCGCGGGCTGACCGAACAGTCTAAGGTAACGCGACAGCAGCGCAGCAGCTGCGACGGATGCCGAATAGACGTTATCCGGGTTGTGGGTCATTCCGGTGTCCTGCTTGACCTGGGCGAGCGCAATCGGTCGCAGCTGGAATATCCCTCTCGATCCTAACCCCCCAGGCTCGTTCGACCAAGTGCCTCGGGTCTCCCACCATGAGACGGCGTACAGCGTCCCTTTCGGCAGCTTGTACGCGTCCTCGAGCGCGGGCCAAATGGTCGACCGTAGCCTTTCGAGGGTTGCCTGGTCGACGCTCATACACTTGCGACAACCCAGGACGTTAATGTCTCATCCCATTGATAGGCTTGACCGTCCTGTGGCATGAAAATCGGTGCTTCCCACAAGCAGGTGTTTTCATTGAGAGTCCACGACGGGAAAGGTTGCGGGGGTATAAACGCATCGCGTTGAGCGTCATATTTGAACCCAACGCCCGCGTAGTTTTTACGAAACTGTCGTCCTTCTGGGTGCTGTCCGCCGTGTGTGTTGTAGCTGGTGCGCTTCCAGATATTCCCGGTCTCGAGCAGGAGAATTTGCTCCATCCCAGATTTTACCGTTTCGTCCCATCCCGGTATTACCCGGATTACAATATTTTCGTGATTTAACTCTGCGTAATGTGCCATATTGATCACCAGGAAATAGTGCCAGTCCCTGCAGTAAACGTGTAAACGCGATACCCGGATCTGCTTGATGTGCTAACCGTGTAGGTCAGTCCAGCTCCAATCGACGCAATAGCTGTGAAGGTGTCCGGATAGGCAATAATCACAACACCGGAACCGCCCGCTCCTGCTGTACCTGCTGAACCACCGCCACCGCCGCCGGTGTTTGCCGTTCCTGCGGTACTTGCAGCGCCGCCGCCACCAGAACCGCCAGAACCTGCAACGTCGCCGTTTGCTCCACCGCCACCGCCGCGAGTAGTTGCCGTTCCATTGATGCTTGACGATGTACCTGCTCCGCCAGACCCTCCTGCGCTGCCTGGGCTGGCCCCGCCTGTGCCACCTACAGCACTTGCACCACCGCCACCGCCGCCGCCATAAACAGCCTGAGATGCGCCGCCGTTGTTGCCTTGACTTGGGCTAGCGGTCGCTGTGCCGCCAGCCCTACCACCCGCAAACCCCCCGCCGCCGCCGCCGCTGCCACCAGTTTGACCTACGTTTGCATACGCTCCACCGCCGCCACCGCCAGTTGATGTAATGGTGGAAAACACAGAATCAGATCCGGCGCCACCGTTTGATGTACTTCCAGCCGTTCCGCCGCCGCCGACCGTTACCGTGTATCCAGTTGTCGCCGTAACCCCCAACGTGCTCGACCTATACCCGCCAGCGCCACCACCACCGTTTGATTGGCTTGCTGTTTGACCACCACCACCGCCACCAGCGATAACAAGGTATTCAACTGATGACGGTGCGACTGGCAAGCTCGCCCAGCTCATCACTCCAGCAGTTGTAGCGACTAAGTACTGACCATCCACCGTTGGCAATGCCGACGGAAGCGTGTAGCTTTGCGACCCGGCAACAGCGGGAGCCGTGAGCGTTACTGTCCCGCTAGTCGCGCCGGTGTATACGACCGAGCTAAACCTCCCGGTTGACCCCATTACAGCAAACGCGCCATTTGTGCCGGTATTCACTCCGAGCGCAGTAACAACCCCCGTTCCAGTCGTAATTGTTGCAGGAGCCGCGCCAGCGCCCCCGCCGACGACTAGCGCGTTTGCAGCCAGGACAGCGCTAGATGCCCAGGTGCTTGAGCTTGAGAAGTAAACAATACCGCCCGAAGTCCCGGCGATTGTGAATGCTGGCGTTGTTGTTGCCGTTGCGACTGAAACAATGCCGCCAGTCCAGCCGACGCTAGTAACCGTTCCAGAGCCGCCGCCACTAGCGTAATTTGGAATATTGAGCGTGTTGCCAATAAAGGTAGCCGCGCCGCTCGTACCAGTTGTGGTGAGCGTGATTGGGGCCTGATAGTCCGTTCCTGCCGTAGCTGCGCTAATTGCAGTGCCGTTTCCTTTGAGAACCCCGGTAACGGTTGTCGATAGCGTGATCGCCGGGGTGCTTGTCGAGGTTGCGACTGTGCCTGCTAGACCGTTCGCAGACACGACTGAGACGCTCGTCACCGCAGTCGATGCAATCGAAATTCCGCCCGCAGTGTTGGTGATTGTGATGCTTGCGCCAGCTGTCAAGGTTGAAAGCGTGTAGCTGGTTCCATTGCCGATCAACAGCTGCCCATTGGTTGGGGCTGTCGAGAGCGCCGTACCCCCGTTTGCGATTGGGAGGACGCCTACAATCCCGCCCCCGCCGATTGACCCAGGCGTATAGGTCCCGTTAGCATTTCCGATTGGAACCTGACCAGCTGTCGGGACGACGACCGTACCAGTCCCGCCCGACGTTGTTGGCAGGGGCGAAAGAATGTAAAAGCTCATTGTTTACCCGCCTTCGAGAGTGCGTCGCTCATTGCCTGGGTTTTGTCTTTTGACCCAGAACTAGAGCCGAAATAGTACGAAACGACCTGATCAGCTTTCGCGCTAACGTATCCGATCAGAGTACCGATAATGCCGACGATTGCGGGGTCGCTCATGCCCTGGACGTATCCCGACAGAACTGCCCAGACAGCCCAGATAAACGCGAGCAAAACGCCCCCGCCAATAATCCTGGGCGTCCAATAGTCTCCCGTGCTGGCCTCGCGTTTGCGGGCCGAATCGCGATCAGCAGCTGCGATACGGTCGACGTCAATTTCCAGCTCGCGCATCCGGATCTGAAAATCAGCCTCTGCTTTTTTGATCTGGGCTAGGGTATCTGGCGATGCCGTGCCTATAGCCGCCGCTAAATCGCTCTCCGAGCCGTTTTCGTGTCCCAGGAGTACACCAGACAGGGTTTTGACCGCAGCGCCCGCGAGCGGCCCTCCAAGAGCCGTTGCAATTGTCGGAGCGACCGCCCCGATCACGTCTTTCCAATCGACTGAGAAGCCCATCACTTAATCCTTTGCTCGAGGATGACAATCCGCTCTCGATTGATGTGAATCAATTCCCGGTTGGCAAGGATTTCCTTTTCGAGATCCTGGCGCAGCTTTTCGCGGGCTAGTTCAGCACCGGAGTTGACTGCCTGTTTGTTGTCGCTGGTAACCACAAGAGAAATCTTGGCGTTGAGCACCGTCACATCGTGCGTCAGTTTATCGAGCGCACTCATGAGATACACGACGCAGGTAAACAGGATCGGCAGTACCGCAAACGCGGTTTTCTCGATCAGCTGAGACTTAGCCTCGAGCTTTTCGGTCATCCCGCCGCCAGCCCGTCATCGAACCGATTAAGCGCGTAGGTGAGCGCCTTGGGGTTCTGCTGCGCGGTTGATCCTGGGAGCGACGCCCAGATCTTGCTGGCCTTGTGAATCGCGCCTTCAATGTCGCCCGCGAAAATGAGATCAGTCGCGCCGATCTCATCGAGAAGCTCGACCGCTGCGCGATCCTGGCTCAAGGGGGAAAAGTCTGGGAGCTTTAGACGGTCGCGCAGCCTGACCCATGTTGGTTTGATCAGCTGGTAAGCCCCAGCAGCTGTCGAGACGCACCCAGGTTTGAGACCTGCCGCCTTGCACATTGCATCGGGTAACGGGATTCCTTTTTTCTCGCCAGTTACGACGGGGTGATCGGCAAAATTCTGAAACTTCGATCCCCCGTAAAAAATCGAATATGCCGCGTCATTGACGACGTCCCTGGGGTAAACGTGTTCCGTTGAGCGAATCATGTAAAGGAACGCGCTCAGATTGGCCTGGGGGTCGTTCATTGCTCGAACCTCGGGTGGTACAGGTGGAGTCGAATAGACGGGATTATCGTCCAGATTGGTAAACGCAGACGACGGTACGACCGACGTGTCGTTTGTTGCTGCGTCGACTTGCAGCGCCGCCGCCTCTCTGGGGCGCAGTAGCAGATAGGCCGCGAGCCCCGCAATTAGTAGGGCTGGGCCTTGCTTCATCCCTTAGCCTGGATACGTTGAATAGGCGTAAGCGAATGGGGTCGACGCCGTGTCGCTGATGACATACAGATCATCCTGGCTAACCACATTGTCAAACAGAACCAGAGCGCCAGGGCCGAGCTTTAACCAGCTGCTGGTGCTGGCCTGATTCGCGAAGTCGATGTAGATATTCGCAGTCGTCGACGGGTTGCGAAACCCCAGAAAATTACGCTTACCAATTGGCTGGTCGAGAAACTTAAACGACGTTGTTCCGATTGTGAGCGATACCGTGGTGATCTGGGCGTACTTGAACGAATCCCGGACGTCCTGAACCAGCCCAGCCGACGACGACGGGGTTGTCGATGGGGTAGTCGCAGCTCGTTGTTCAGGCGATGCGAGCTTAAATACCGGAGCCGGGGGAGCGTCTGAGATTGGCCTGGGCAGGTTCCGGGTTAGCGGAACCTGACTCAGATTGTGGGGCGTAGGCGGGATGTACTGAGGGCTCGCCCAGCCTTCCCGCTCGTTCAGCCATTGAACTGGTCTACCGAGATCGCTCATTTAAATCAGCCCGTAAACGCGCGGACCAGGACGCCTTCCAAGCTCAAGTAGATATTAAGCGTCTGGCTCGCCTCGTAGCTGGTCATTTGAATCGTCAGCGTCGAGCGACCCGACACAATTCTAGGGTACGGCAAGTTGTTGATGATGTTGCCGTTTGTCGAATAGCTCTCGAGATCGATTGCCGCATTCGTGAACTGCTCGTTGGTTCCGCTATCCGTGATCAGGATAGTCGCCAACGGAGCTGTTTTTGTCGCTACCGTCTGAGCCGCGTTTGCGACGTTCGCGTGATGATGGGGGGTCAGGAAAATAAAATCCGCATTTGCCGTAATGTTGAGCGTCTGCGTTTGACTTGACCCAGCGGTGAGTCCGCTGAAGGTGAGAACGTAAGCGTAGGGGGTCAGCAGCAGCGGACGACCCTGGTAGAACTTAGACGCGAACGATTCAATGTCCGCAATAGAAAAACTTTGGCTTTGCATGGAATCCCCTAGATTGAGAACCCCCCCAGCCTTTTGAGCCGGGGGGTGCAGCAGCGCAGGATTACTGCGAAGCGCGCATGAAATAACCGTCGAGAATAATGCCAACGCGAGCATTAAACGACAGCGCAACAGCTGCGGGCCATTTAATCGTCACTTCGAAATTGACCGCTGGTTGCAGCGAAATCGAGGGGTCGATGTAGTATGGCCGACCAGCAGCGCGAGCCTGGAGCAGAGCCACTTCCGCAGTCGTCGCTGAGTTGGATGTAACAGCAGCGTCGAGGTTGTAGTTTGCTTTGGGCGGGAACGCCAGGAGCGGGGTCTCGCGAAGGTAATTCTTGCTGAGAATATTCAGCTCGAGCATTCCCGACTGGTAGAACGTGTTGACGTCATTCGCAGCAGCTGCGACCGTAGCGGCAGCGGTTGCGTTGAAAACCGACATCCCGATCGGGGTGTAGGTGTTGGAAGTCGTCACGGAGCCAGGGAAAAAAACGACCTCGATCGACTCGATCATGTAAGCCTGACCGCTGGGGAGCGTGCCGCCCAGGGTCATGTTGGTGTCCCATAGCGTCTTGACAGCGCCGACAGTACCGCCCAGGGCAGTCGTCAGGCCAGATCCGACTGGCTGTTGAAAAAACGACAGCTGAGTCGATCCTGCATTGCTCAGGAGCTGGTAGTCATACAGACGCTGGCGAATAATTTCGCTCTGGCCTGGGTTAGTAACGCGACGGGCGTTAAAATCTGCTGCGGTTGGCATCATGAGTGCAAAATCCTATTTTGAGAGTTGAATGCCTGGGCTCTCGCCCAGGCGTGTCCATTAACGGTAGAGCGAAGTCCCTTCACGCATCCGTGCGCCAGCTCCTGAGAGCAGGGGCGAAGCAGATCCGCTCGAGGTGTAGGCTGACAACAATGGGGTTGCGCCGCCGCTGGTATAAGCACCCATCTGGCCGCGAATCGGCCCGATGCGAGTGCCGCCGCCCGACGTCAATACTGCGGGGCTCATGTAACCCAGGCCGCCCAGGTTGCTCGAGATCTGAGCGGGCAGAACTTTTTTCATGATCTGATAGCTCTGGACCGTCAAGCTCGCCTTCGCAGCCTTGCGACTGAATCCGCGCGTGACACCGTTGAGTGCATTGCCCAGGACGACCGTCAGAACAGCCTTCACAGCATCAGCTGCGCCGACCGTTGCAGTCGGGGTCAGGAACGACCCAGCAGCGCCTGGGATTGCTTTGGCGATCATGTTGTACGCGTAATCGATAGCTACCGCCCCGAAGCCGTCCATGAGAGCTTCGCGAATTGCCGTCATGTAATTACCGCCGAGCATCGCAGGATTGCGACGACGCATGACCCGCCGACGCATCGCGCCGATTGGGTTGGATCCGTAACCGGCAAGCGCAGTACTCCGACGACGTGCAGGGGCGCGACGGCGACGACGTACAGGGGCCATCAATGAGTACATTTTACGCGCGACGCGCCGACGGCGAACCGGGGCGGCACGTTTGGCTTTGCGCCGAGTGCGGCGCCGAGGATTGATCAGAAGCATTTCAGCCATTTTAGAACCTCAAAAGTTAGGGTCTGAATCGTCAACTATTCCCGCCTCAGTGAACCCATATCGTCCACCGAGAAGGTATAAAACTCGCCCGTCAGGACTAACGACGAACAAGGGTCTATCCGCTTTCCGAAACTTGTGGATGTATTTTTCTAACACCCCGTCTCGAATTGTCGAATAGAGTATCCCATCCACCTCGCCGATGGCAACACCAACAGCGGGCATCGAGGGGATTTTGACGCGCCCCAGCTCGACCGCATCGTGACCTGAAAATCGCTCGTACAGGTCGCGAGCCTTTTCGATCTGGGTGCGTGTTGCCTGGGACATGCCAGCGCGCGAGCTAGGCGGTACTGGATTCATCCTCACGCCACGCGCGACGTGCTTAGGTTTGAGCAGCGCAGGAACGTCACAGTCCCATTTAGCCAGGGCCTTGTTGACCGGCGACGCAGGGTCTCGCTGAGTCTTTTTGCTTGCAGCTTTTTTCGCCCCGCCCATCCTGGCGCAAAACGATTCGCGCCGCGCCGCAGCCTTTGGGCTGCGTTTGGCCTGCCGAACGGATACGGGGCGTTTGAGCGTCATGCGAAATGGGCTTTGTGAACGCTAACGGGTTTGATTGCGACCTGGACATTCTCGCGCGACGCGTAGTCCTGGCCAATCTTTTTGGCATCGACCATTGACGTTGTGATCGCGACCGTATGGGGTTTTGGGTGCATACAGACAACAGCGTATCCCTTCACCATTGCGCTAGACGGGTTGCGCTTGACCACGCCCGCCAGCCTCGCCGGTTTCGGGCTGACGGTCTTTTTGACGGGGTTCTTTCTATAAAAAACCAGATTTCGAATTTCCCATTTTTCTGTGACAGGGCTACCGTCTGCCGCCTCATCGACCGCGACGATTGCGCGAGTTTTTGTAAACTTGACGGGAGCCCCGTGTTTTACCGCGTTGCTTACTAGCTCATAGTCAAACCCGTGAGATTTCGCCCATTGATTCGACGTATGTGCAAACCATCGATGCGTGGTTTTCCCATTTACTGTCATTGAAAATTCGCCCGCGTAGCTCTCCGACGTCGGGTTGGTCTTGCGTTTCACGCCCGCGTTTTGCTTCGCGGCAATCTGCCGCTTCCTGTTGAGCGACCCGTTGCGGGCCATTTCCGCGAATCGTTTACGCGCCGCCAGCTGCGCCGCACTAGGGGGTTTTGTTGCCATTGGGTTTTCCTGGTATCTGGGAAGCCGTTTGTGAGCTGTCAAGCCTTCATTGCGCCAGTCGCGATTAGTCAGACCAAATTTCACCATCGACTGCATCAGCTCGTTTCGAGTAAACCCGATCTCGTCAGCGATTGAGTCGAGCGTCGCCATTGTTTTGGGCTCGAGCCTGACGCAGACCTCAGCCGCGCGTGACCGATACGCTGCTTGTTTTTCAGCGTCACTCGCATACTTGCGCGGGCGTGGGTTTTGTTTCGTCACGGGTTACGATATAGATCGGTTTGTCGGTTAGGTCTGAGTGTCAGCGAACCTTTTGATACGCTTGAAACGCGAAATAGGCGACCGCAGCGATTGCGACCCATTTTGCAATATTGGCGACTGACGCCAGGGGTGTCGACTCGCTCGCCCTCGCAGCCTGCTCAATTTTCAGCGCACTAGCCGCGACCCTGGCCCGCTGCTCTGGTGGAAGATAGCTGTAGAGCTGCGCCTGTTTTGCCAGAGATTCGGATCTCCTGATCCACGCCAGACCCCAGACAATCAGTGAAGCCGCAACAGCGACCGCTGCGCCAATGCCGCCAGCCACGACCAGGGGAGCGACGCCGAGACCGTTGGGGATCGTGAGCGTCGGAAAACCAGCACCGACCCTGTTAATTCCATTGATCCCAAAATTTAATGCTTCAGCGACTTGACGATAGCTACCAATTTTCCCGTCCAGCTCGTCAAGTAGAGCCACAAGCTCTGGGCGTATTTCTTCAGGTCCATAGTCGACAAGTCCAATCATGCCCTCTCGAGCGTTTTGCAAGTTGTACAGCAGAGCTTGAAATTCGGCGACTTTTTGCCGGTAGTAATCGACCGAGAACGGGGTCGACGGTTTCTCAATCGGCGCATCCCAGCCCTCGCCCGTACCCGGATCAAACGGGGGCAGATAGGTCGACTGAGGGGATTGCCCGCCGCTGCCTGATTCGGGTGAAAAGTCCATGATTAGGTCGGGAACAAAAAGTTAACCATATCGAACGCGCGCATTGCCTCGGGGACGCCGCGCAGCGAACGACCATGCGTGGGCTCATAAACCTGGAAGTTGTGGCCCATGTCCATGACAGGAGCATTCCAGTCGCTCGCGACCAGGGGGCCGACCCAGCTGTTGTAATGATGCTCGGCTGGGTTCATCGGGGCGAGAATTCCGAGCGTCGAGTAGCCTGGGCAGATTGGTTTACTCACTTGATCGACCTCTAAGTAAAAAGTACCCAAGCAGACCCAGCAGGACAATATGCCCCGTGCCGACACTCGTCGCTGCTTTTGTGACCGTTTGGATTATTGGTTGACCAAAATCCGGGCCGATAGTATTCGAAACCAAGCCCGCCGATCTCATCTCGGGGACGACCGTCATTGCATTCATAGCCTGTCGATAAGCCCCGCTCTGCTGGACCTGGGTCGAGCTTCTGTCCATGCCATTGTCAGAAAGAACATAATCGATCTGATCTCCCCTGACCTCAAAATATTGGCCGTTTTTCTCGTACCCCAGCTTTGGACCGAGAGCATCAGCGTCCAGGCCGAGTATTCTCGCCCCTGCATATTGCAATGGTGACATTCCTAGCATCATCTAACAGCTCCCCTCAATAGTAAAAGACCGAGCAGTCCGACCAGGGCGAGCTTGCCAGCATCAGAGCCCCCGGTGATGGGGGTTGTCGTGGTGACCGTCTTACCCGTATCCGGGAACATAAACGTGCCGCCCGTATTCGACCCCCCGCTGACCTGGACCGCTGTCACGGTCTTACCCGTGCTCGAGTCGGTCTGAGTGACGACGCCCGTTCGCGTGTTTTCCGTTGTGACCGTCCCGGTATTCTGATCGACCGTTGTGATAACGCCGTCGACTTTCAGCGTCCCCGTGCCGGTAACGGTCTGACCCGTTGCGGTTGTTTGGGTGATGACGCCGGTCGAGCCGTTTGCGGTTGTTGTCGTACCGCTCGAGGTGTCTTTCGTTTGAACAACACCAGACGACGTATCGGTCGCTGTCGTCTGGGTTGTGGCTATAGCTTTGTTATAAGCCGAGCTTTTTTGAGCATTGTTCGACGTGTAGCCGTTGGCCTTGAACCAAGCGTCGATTGCAGCCGCGCCGCGAGCCACAACAGCGTCAGTCCCGTCAGCGTACTTTACGAAAAGAAGAACCCCGCTGCCGTCAGCATCGAGCGCGAGCGTTGTGATTTTCTTGCCAGCTGCGGCAGCTGCGGCAGCTTGTTGAGCAGCGGCAGCCGCGGCAGCTTGTTGGGCAGCAGCAGCAGCAGCAGCAGCAGCTTGCTCTTGAATCGCCCTCGACGAATCGGCTATTCGAGCATTCGCTTCTGCCTGGAGTCGAGCAGCTTCAGCGTCAGCGGCAGCAGCTTGTTGTGCAGCAGCTTGTCGCTCAGCAGCTTGCGCTGAAGCCGTCAGCGCGGCTTCAGCTTGAGCTTTTATATTTGCGGCTACTTTAGCATCTTCGTCATTTATAGACTGACCTTCTTTAAGTTGGTCGTATAACTGATCAATCAATAATTGCCAGTTATTGACATCTTGCTGAAGCAGATCGACCTCACCAGCCGCCACTCTAGCCGGATCTGATAGCACGTATGCAATGCCTCGTTTTGCGTCAGCTAATGATGCTTGATACGACGCAATCGTTTGCTCTATCTGCGTTTTTTCCGACGGGTGAGCAGCGTAATAACCTGCCGGGACAGAATCGAGCCCATGCAGCCCGCCAGCGGGAAACAGTCCCGCGTCGCTACGGAAATCGATCTGCGACGACGGGAACAGGAAACTTTCGTCGTATCTGGTTTTCATTTGCGCGTCACCATGTTGAGGACAACCAGCGCCAGCAGCCCGAGCCCAGCATAGGTGACCAGCTTCTGGGTCTCGGGGTTCAGGCCGACATTCACGTATGCGCCTGAGTATTGCGCTGCGTCGATTGGGGCTTGACCCTTGCGAGCCCTGTCGACGTTGATCTGCATAAACTGCCATTGCTGAATGCCCATCGATAAGCTGGTCGCAATTCGAACCGCAGTATCTGCCCAGCTCTCTCCAGGGTTTTGTGCATCCTTGATTTTCTGGGTTATTCCAGGCGCGCCGCTCTCGAGCGCGACCTGAAACGACACGGGAATCTCAAACGTCGATAGATCGGGCGTCGAGACAGCTGGGACGTAGGTTTGCAGCTCTTCGTCCCATACCGTGTTGTTCATCGTGTTGTAAGCACCAGCGGGTGATGGCATGGTTTATTTCCTTAACAATAAGAGCGCAGCCAGTCCCGCGCCAGCGATTAACAGGGTATTGGTTGAAATGCCGCCGAACGCGCTACCAGCGACTGACGTCCTGGTTGTCACGACCTGACCGTTTGGTTTCGTTGTCGTCTGCGTCCCGTTGCCGTTGTTTACGGTGACCGAGCCGTCAGCGTTTCGAACCGGAACCCCAGGTTGTTGCGGGCGCAGCGTCCCGTATGGGTTGACCGGACCGTAAGGGTTCTGAGCCCGACCGTAGGTCCCATTTTCTACTTGCCTGACAACGGTGATGATGCTCGCGAGCGACTTGGTAAGCGACTCTGCGACCTTCGCAAAATCAAGAACAGGGCTGACCGTTGTTGTTGCAGCTGGTTGCGTCAAACCAGCAGGCCGACCCGCCGGGGGCGTACCGGATGGTTGCGTCAGACCCTCGCGAGCTGCGAGCCCCTGTAGCGTTTTGGTTTGCAGATCCGCGTCGCTTGTCGAGCTTGCGACTTCCAACTCACTTAAGACAAGGTTATTGTCAGGCCCGCGAATTTCCACGCCCCCGTTGGGTCCGACCGTTGCATAGAGCTGCGCCGCGTACTCGTCGGCTGGAATCTCAACCCATTGACCCGCGACGTTGTACAGAATGCCCAGATCGTCGGGTACTAGCGCAGCAGCGTCGAGCCCCGCAGCCAGGAGCGATTCTTCGTCGACTGTCACCGTTCCATATATTCCCAAGTCCTCAGGCGATACGAAAATATCGCCAATCGAGGGTACGTAATTCTCAAAAATGTCAATAGTCGGGTCATATTCGAACGTAAACTCGTTAGTCGGGAATAGATAATCGTCCACAGTCGTCCCTGTATTAAACGCGCCAGCAGCAGCGCCCGCCGCGAGCGGAGCGCCCGCGATTAAAATCGCCTGTCCGACGTCCTGGCCTCGAGCGCCAGCAGTCACCGCAGCCGCCGCGATCTTGCCCGCTGCCGCCGAATCTACCGCACCAGCCACAAAATTGCCAGCCTGTCCACCCAGGTATGCTGCCGCTGCGTTTTCGACTGCCTTGATCGGGTCGCCGCCGCTGGTGACTGCACCAATAGACGCCGACCCAACAATTTGAGCAACCTGAGCCGCTGAGATTCCAATCGTTGCCGCAATTTCGCCAGCGACCGCAGCTCCCGCGATTGCATCGCCAACCCCCAATATTGCGTATCCGGTCGTCCCCGACCAGTCGAATACCAGCGATCCAATGGCCAGGAGCGGCAGCGCGATCTCACGCAGAACGCCTTTTGTCCTGGGATTCGCCCAGATTAGTCCGAATGTCGGTCGACCGTCCGGTGCGGGCTTAAATCCTAGATAGTAGGTCGCCTGACCGTCATCGAATTTTGCAAATTCCGTCGGAATCGTCACCCAGTCCTGGCGCTTACTGACTGCCGTGAAATACCCAGGGAACGGGGTGCAGTTGTATGCCTCGTCAGACCCGTAACATTCTGTTGTTTCCGGATGCCACAAAAACCGCAGATCTGACAGGTTGTAAACCGACCATTGGTTCGCGAGCCAGACCGCAATAGCCTCGACTGCAGGTTTGGGGTTCGACGGGTTGTCGCCCATCTGCGAGATCAAATTGATCACCGCGAAGTCGTTACCCTCGTTTGGCGTCAGCCCGTAGTCGCCTGTAAAGCGCGACGCCATTTAGACCTGCTCGATTGCGTATGCGACCGCGTGAGGTGCAGCCCATCCCATCGGATGAGGTTCTGTCGGGTCCATGTCGACCCATTGGTCGCCCAGCCAAGCCTGTAAATATACGTGCTCTAGCTCGCCTGGGACGTTGTACCCAGCCACGACAAAACGCGTCGGATAGCCGACCGATTCCAGGAGCGACGCGAGCAGAACGACCTGATCGTCGCAGTCGCCGACTCGACCGGAAAGTGTAACCATCGGAGTCGAAATTGTTTCGACGCCGTGAACGTCACGGACATATCGAATTCCATCACGCACCAGCTCAAATAACGCCTGAGCCTCAGCAAATTCGTTTTTTTCAGGTGTCAGGAAAATGGTAGCGGTTGCCGTTTGGCGAATGTCGAGGTTCGTTCGACATTGAGTGACCAGCTGTCGCATTGTGCCGAGCGTCTGCTCGATTCCGCGCATCCCATCGGCGAGCGCGACTATTTGGCCCGAAAGCCTGGGGGTAGGGGCGAGCATCATGCGCGGTTTTTACCGCGAAGCGTCGCCCCCTGTCAATCAATCAGCAGCAGGAGCCTCGGGCTCGTCATCATAGTCAATCATCGCGAGCGCGAGATCGCGAACCTTTCGCAGATATTCCTCGTGTTTTTTGACCTCGGGCGCCACGTGCGCCAGCTGCTCAAACCAGTTGGGCAGCTCCATAATCTCGATCAGCTCATCGGGCAGCTTGTCGACTACAAACTGAGCAGCTGTCTCGGCTGGTGCTAACTTGACCGCAAAATCAACCAGGGCAGACAGGTAGGCCCGTAATTTAAAAATGTACTTTAGATGATTCACTTCGTCCTCGCTTTGGGGTTGTTGGTCTTGAATGACTGGTTCTGGGGCTGGTGCAGCTGGGGGTATGGGTACTTGCTCGTTTGATTGCTGGGGCTGGGGTTGCTGATAGAACGACGGGGGGAGCTGCACCGGCTGAATCTCCTCGGGTTCTGGCTGCGCCTGGGCCTGTCCCTTTCCAATACCAGCCGACACAATGTCGAGAACTTTCGGCAGCATCGCCATCATTGACTCGGGCTCATCACGCTGGGGCGCGACTTCATCAGCTGCCGAGCGCAGCTCGCGTATCGCTTCGACAATTTCCCCGATTGACGACCCCGCCCTGGGCTGGTTGTCCATGCCCATCGCCTGACGCATCATCGTCATCATGCCGAGCATTTTGGTCATTTCCTCCATCGGGTCCTTTTGGGGCTGCTGCTTCATTTGCACTAAGGCGTCGAGCATTCGCTCCTGACCGTTTGCAATTGTTCCCAGAACCTGGGCGAGCCCCGACGGGAGCGTGTTATCGACCGCTGCTCGATTGATCTCCGACATTTTGACCCGCAGCTTTGAGCGTATGCCGAATTTGCGAGTTTGAGGGTGAGTCGCGTAGAGCCGCAGCTCGAACTCGCCAGGGCCGAATCGGTCGCGCAATAGGTCGAAGTTTCCCTCCTCGAACTGCTCGGGCTTGAATCCCTGACAGTATTCGAGAGCGCCGTCCTTGATTTTGTAAACCTTCAGCTCGGATCGCTCCATGCCGTTAATGCTGGCGAGCATTGACGCGACCCGATCCGTTGCCGTTTCCTCAAAATCCTCGGGGATTTCAGCGGGCAGATATTGCTGCGCCGCCTCCTCATCCTCGAACTGCTGGATTTTTTGCAGTCTCGTTGCCATTGTTTAACCTATGAAAAAAGGGGAGCGTGTTGCTCCCCGGTGTTAATTTAACCTTCGAAAACAGTTAATTGTCCGTTCGTTCCATCTTGATCGGTGCAGCTTCAAATTCACCGCAGCGCGACCCGTCCTTGACAGGGGGGAAAACTGAGTGAATCTGAACCGATACACCAGCCGCATGGGGGACAGTAACCGGGACAGCAATTGGGGGATAGCGTCGGCAGATCATGCCGCCGCTGCCTGCTTGGTCGCCTTGCAAGTCAATCGAGCAATGCAGGCATTGGGCGCAGCTGGTAAAGCTCATAATTCCTCAGAGTGTGTAAAACAAAAACAGCGCCATAACGACGCCAATCGCCACGACGCCGAGCCATTCCGCAGGGGACAGCTCGGTGTCGCGATCCCCGGTATTTTTGGGGATCGTCATGCTCAGGCCGCGATTGCTTTAGGCGTGGTCGACAGGGCAATCGAGATCAGCTTCTGCATGGCGTCGCTGGGTTTGCTCTCGACCAGGGGACGACAGGTGTACTCGTAACCCGTCGCAGACTTCGCGCCCTTGACGCCGACCTGAATGCCGAATTCGACCTCGTCGGATTTGTCCAGGGCTCCGACCAGCGTGTCGCTAATGAAATTGGGCAGCAGGCAAGTCGACGCCTCGAACGACTCGCCCGTGTCCAGGTTCACGCCGTAGAACTGACCCTGGAGCTTGACGTATTCGCCCAGGGCCGTCTGCCCTGGCTGGGAGCCCGTGATCTTGCCGACGATGTTGGCGACAGCGACGCCGTGACCGCCTGACGCGTCGATGACTGCCTTTAGATTTGTTTCTGTCAGACCCAGTGATTTCAGGGTCATTTTTCTCAGAATTTCAGACATTTGTTTGCCTCGATTGGTTGTGATGCAAAGGCGCATCCTCGGGGCCCGCACGCGAGCCCCTGGGATTAGTCTTTTTGCTCGAACTCGACCGCGCCCTCGGGCGAGATGTAGTAACGGTCGCCGTTTTTCTGATTGGGCCAGTATGCGTAGAGCGGAGCGTTAGCTTTGAGCCTCATGTGCAGAACGCAGCCTGGGGGGATCTCGCCGCGACGCTGAGCTGCGAGGAACAGCACAAGGTCGCGAGCGTAGCGTTGAGATATGACCCCAGGCATTTATTCGTCCTCGCTGGTGATGGTCGCTTCGCTTGCGTAAGGGTCCGTGGTCTCGATCACGCAGTATTCCGTCGCGTAATAGCTGGCGGTAATCTTGCAGGAGTTAAAGCCCTCCTTTAGAACGACCCTCTGATTTACATGGGCGAGCAGAATCTGCTCACACTCCTCTTTTGTCAGAATCACCTTCATTATTTGCTCCATTGTTTTAGCCGCCGACTTACGGCGAGAAAAGTGTCGCGCTTTTTGTGAGCGATTGTCAAGCGACTTTTTTCGCGCCTGTACCGCGTCGAGTTTGTGCGCGGTACATTTCAGCGCCAGCCATGACCTCGCTGAAATTGCGCCGCTGGACCTGATTCTGCTCGGGGACGTCCCCGTCATACCACGCCCGAAAATCAGCAGCCGATAGCCTCCTGACGTTCATACCCTTCGCCGAGCCCTTGCCTGAGTGCTGGTTGAAATACACTTTTTTCGCGATCACTAAATGCCGCTTGCCTTCCTCCTCGACTTTCCACGCGCCGTAGCGTCTCTGATCGATGTCCAGGAGGTGACTCATTGGTTCGCTGTACATGACGCAATCCGTGTCTGCGTAGAGCCACGCGCCGGGGTTTAAGAGCGCGGCCCGGCGCACGACCATGCGAACGTGCGCGGTAATGAACGCCCCCAGGTGGGGCTGGTGGTACGGTTTGACGACCTCATCGCCATAGCGAAACCATACGTTCTCGATTGCCTCAAAACCTTCGTAATAGGGCTCATACCCGTCGGGCTGAGTCGCCGCCAGCAGGTATTCAATGCCGTCCAGGACCTCGACAGTCTTGCCGTAACTCGAATTACCTATCGCCTTCATCATTGTCCCGATAGGCCCGCTCGGACCGCCTTCCGCTGTCGTTCTGATCCGCTCGAGCTTGTCGACGTAATCCTTCATTGAGAAGTGCGCGTCGAACGCGTGCGACTCGTGGATTTTTATCTTCCAGCCCTCGCTCCTGAGCTGATCGACCTCAATTGAGGTGATCCACGTCGGGCTGACCTCGTTTGTGGCATAAACTGAGCGCAGCCGATCATCGACCAGGGTCCTGTAGTAGAACGGGATTCGATTCTCAACATTGGTTGCCGTCACCCTGGCGATATAAACCTTCGCGTACCTGTTGACGCCCCCAGGCGTCCAGAGCGTCCGACCAGCTGGGAGCCGAGCCTCGCGCATTGCTGCCGCGTACGCTTGATTTAGGTCGTATTTCCACACAGGCCCTTCGTACCTGTCGACGCAAAAACAGAACCCCCCTCGCATGACGTACTCGCGCACCGTATGCAGAACCTCATCAGGCAGGTGAGGTATCACGACCCCTTGCGGTATCTGAGAGCAAAATATCTTGACGCAGGCAGCGCCGAGCGTGACTTGCAGCGGTTGGTTGAACGTCTCGATCATGATCGACTGAGCCCGTTGCATCGCGTGATATAGGCCCTCCGAATCACGCATCGCATAAAATTGGTGATCGGGATTTTTTGCGTCGAACTCCTCGCGATCCCAGTCAATAGCGCCGACAATTTTCTGATAGTCCGGGGCGAAATTAAGCAGCAGCTTCTCGAGCGAGAGCCCTGGTAGTCCGAGCATCGCCATCCCATCCAGAAACGTCCAGGCGCGCTGCTTGTCATGGTGCAGCTCTATGTCCTCGCGATGGATCACTCGCAGCCCACGGAGCGCCTTAGAGCGTGTCATAAAGGGTCGCAGAACATAGTCCTCGCCATGCAGCAGCGCCGCCGCCACGAAATAGCTATCGAAGTTGTTCGCATTCCAGGCGACGTAATTTGTCCCCGACAGCTCGGGGTCGAGGAACCTGGACGTCAGCACGCCTCGCAAGTGTTCCATCGACCGCAGCGGACCGTCGAAGTGAAACGACGGGTTCTCTCCGTATGCCGTCAGATAGAGCGGGCGCGGAGTGCCTGCGGCGATTCTAGTCGTCTCGAAGTCATACGCGACCATTCGCATCGGCTTCGCAGCCGTTTTGCGGTTTTTTCGGGTTAGGGGATAGCGCCTAGCGACGCCGTTTGTTTTCGCTGCGTTTTGGTTTTGACTTTCCACGGTTTGGCACGGTTTTGAGCTGGAATAAAAATTCTGTCCCGATGTCTTTCGCGCTCGGGGCGTGTTTCTCTCTTAGGTATTTTTCGATCTCGTCGACCATCCGGACCGCACCGCCTCGAACGTCGATGCCCTTAGTAAATACAGGCAGAACCTCGGGGCTTTTGAGCTTGCCAAGTCGCTGATCGTATTTCTCACGCATCGACGCGAGCCCAGACTGCGAGACCGCCTTTAGAACGTCGATCTTAGAGCCGACAGACGCCTTCAGAATTTTTTTCGTGGCGATGACGTTTCGCAAGATCTCGCGACGGATCAACGGTCGAAGGTACTCGGTGTTTTGAGCGTAAAAGATTTTCGACTCGTCACCATTGCGCAACGGGTCGCCTCGCCTCATAAATACCGGAAACTTCGGATCGAAGGGTATTCGGTCTGCTTGAGCTTGCGCCGCAGCTGCGCCGACGTGATTGGCGAATACTCGGTCGATTGGGTCAGCGTAGGGGACTGGGATCGCTTTGACGCCGCCTGGCAAGCCCTCCTTGAGCCAACGCCCTACCTTTTGGTGCGTGACCCCCAGGGCGCGCGCGAGCGCCCTTTGCGACCCGTAAGACGTGATCGCAAGCGCGAGCTTTTCTTGATTGGTGAGCATTGGTTGTGCGATCCCCTGGCACGGGTTGAGCGCCGATTGTGATGTGAGACCGGGGGCGAATGCAAGCGGGAGCTAAATCGAGCCAGGAGCAGCTGCACCCTGGAGCAGCAGCGAACGTATTGCCTCACCAAACAGCTCGAATCGCAACGCGTGACGATACGAATTCGTGCGCAGCGCCTATAACACAGGTTGTGCAAAACACCAAATGCAATTGTGACAAAAGGGGGGGTATGGGGG
>Ga0209298_10000960_pt1 | contig 19186 bp, 37 predicted proteins | sample S_140806_EF_Meta_FD_187325 | JGI IMG/M metagenome (GOLD analysis project Ga0209298, IMG submission 187325) | Freshwater microbial communities from Lake Simoncouche, Canada to study carbon cycling - S_140806_EF_MetaG (SPAdes) (version 2) | ecosystem: Environmental > Aquatic > Freshwater > Lake ...
TAAAGAGACATCTCATCTTTCTTTGCTTCCCACATTGCCTGAGCTGCACACTGATCACACTTAAGCCATTCAGCCATCACAGGTTGCCACCCTCAATCATTTCTGAAAGACGGTCAAGGATCCAAGAATCAATGTCTGCGATATCAATCTCTGATAGCTTTTCCATTATTTCTTCACGAGCAAACTTGTACCCGTCTTGAAATCCATCTTTGTAGTCTGACATTTTATCTCCTAGTATCCTGTCGCTTCTTTGTCTGACCAGTATGATTCTTTTAAATTATACTTATCACGAATGCGACTTACTTTCTCAATACTACCAGTTCCAACATTGAAAGTCAACGGTGGCATAAACTCAGGGTCAAGTCCCATAATTTGTGCATCCCAATAAGCCATCTCAAGAGATAGCCTATCGGGAGCAGTTAATTCAAAATACATTAGCACTCACGCACATTACATACTTCGGTGTCGCCAATTTCAATGTTGCCATTGTTTGAATCGGCATAAAGAGCATCTGTAACTTCTGACTCAAGGTCTAAGTCATAGTCATTCTCAAGAATGTTATATGAATATGTTCCAGTAACTTCAATAGATGCGGTAAATTCAACTTCTTTGATAAGTTCAATTGAAAGCGCTTCAGCAATTGCACGAAGTGTATCTTGGTCACCTGAATCAGCATATGCCTCACAGATAATTTCTTTGACTGCATCAATCTGAGATAGCAGAGTAGTTACACGCTTCTGTGATTGGCGCCCATTGTGCAGGTCCCATTCAATGCTAGCAACTTTATCAGTTGCATATTCTGCATCTGAATAACCACGGATTACTTTGTATGTAACTAATAGGTTAGAATTATATGTATCAGGAACTGTTACTGCAGGTGTTGTTGTCTCTTCCATTTTTTCCTCTTTCGTTTGGGTTGAAGGTGCAATTGTAGCATGCTCCACTGACACCAAGGTAGTCTTGCGACCACATGGGCAGGTGAGTTCTGTCACACCTGATGGGAATCCAAATCCATCAGATGATGTTAATTCAATTAAGCAATCACATTCATTTGGGTCGCAGACAAATGTATACTTACTTGATACTAGTTCGTTGGTCATGAGAGAATTGTACCAGGGCCCACTGACATATACAATAGATTCCAGGGAATTGTTTTGTGACTCGTAACACAGTTTTGGGTCCCTTACTATTGCGGGCGCTTTGCGATCTGTAACGGACTTGAACCGTCGACCTCTACCGTGACAGGGTAGCGCTCTAACCAACTGAGCTAACAGACCAAATAAAAAATGTGAGCAGTTTTAAATCTTGCTCAGGATTTTTATTTATTTTTTTTAGAAAGTTGCAACCATACGATACAACTTATTTTTTTCTGCGGTTAGAACTGGGTCAAACCCTGATGCACCCGCCATAAGTGTTTCGCCATTGCCACGACCTGAACGATAATAATCAAGGCGCTCAGTTAGTGCATTGAACGCACCCCACTTAGTTCCCTTGATTGTAGCGTTAGTTGGTGAGTTATGATAAAGGTCATCAATTAGAACAACCTTATTTTCCCATTTCTTGATTGCACCCTTAGCATCTTTTTCAGGCTTAGGATAGATTGTCTGAATCAATTTAGAGAATTCAGCATCGGTGATTGCTTGTGAGTAAAGCGCTTTCGCTTGAACTTCAAATTCATCAAAGTATCCAAGAGCAAGCCCAAGAGTTTCACGAGCAACTTGAATGCGACCTTCAACAGATTGCGTATGGCGAATCTTGAAAGATTGCTTAGCATTCTTCATTGCAAGGTTTAGTGTATTCTGGCATACAACACGAACAGGTGTAACGGCTGCTTGAACAGCAACAGAACCATCGTGTGATGTCCATACGATTAGATATAACTTAGTTTCATCATTGGCGCCTTGTGGGTCAAGAACCATTGTGCGTGGAATGTCCACAGTTCCAAAAACTACTTTACCCTTTTTCAATGAGCCAGCAGATTCCCAACGGCAATCAGCATTGGCATCGTGAATTGCATCAGCAAATGCGAATAGTTCCTCATTCTGCACAGGCTTGTAACGCTTGCCGACAGTTGCGAGAACATCTACACCCTTGTTGAATGGGTTATCACGAATGACAAGAGATGCGGTAGATACATCATTCCAAGATTCTGGAATGTGTTCGGTGATTGGAGATAGACGAACATTCCAATTAGCCAATTTTGCTTCTTCAAGCATTAGACTAGTTGTAACTTCCTCATCTTTTGTAAAGATGCGATTTGCTAGGTTGTGCCAAGCAGGTGCGCCACGGAGAGCGAAAGCAACTTCGCCATTTTCCATTTCTAGATTGTGAGCCATATATTTTTTACCTTTCGTTTGATTAGTTGTAAGTATAACAGGTGGCACTGACATTGTCTAGATTAGTTAGTCATTTGTCCGATTTGATGCGTGTGAGTAATCTCACAAAATTTCAGGGTTTTCCACAGGTTGTCGTAACGTTGTGGATAACCCCTCAAAAGCGGGGGCGGAGCTAGGGATTAACTCCCTAACTCTACCTTTGTCGCATTGTTAATTAAGTTTTTATTAAACTGAACTGTGTTCTCATCAAGAAACATAGCAGTTGTTTTCTTTTTCTTTACGTTATCAAAAACATAAGCATTTATTTTTCCGCTAAAGTTTCTGATGTTACTGAATACTAATTCAGTTAGATATTCTTTATCAACACCTTGATCCGAATAAATCGTGATGTCATTTGCTTTATTTGCGTCATAGATTTCAACTCTAAAACGATTTGCCATTGTATTACCTTTGTTAGTAGTTTCCCGAAGGAGAGCAGTTTGGCGACATACTCAGGTCGTTGTATTAGTTAGAGATACTTAGCAATTTGCTTCATTGTAGAAGCATTTACTGTTTCCTCATCTGTCATCTTGAGAATTGTGAGAGCATTTGTGATGTCCTCTTTCATCTCACGATAACTGTGCTGATGGATAACCTCAAAATCCTTTTCAGGTTCAGCAGGGAAAGTTCCCTCTTTTGTGATGATGTCAAAATCAACATTGAGAGTGTTGTTCCAAGAGCGATAGTTTGTGCGTAGGTTTTCAGCCTTTGAGAAATTAGCAATAGCCCACTTACCAATTTCCTTTTTCCACGCTTCTACTGCCTTTTGATACTTTGCTTCGTTAGCACCTGTTGATGCGTAGTCTTTTTCTAGTTTAGCAAGAGTGCCTTCTAGTGCCTTGATTACTTTGGTCGTTGCGACCTTTACTGTGATTTGTCTTGACATTTGATACCTTTCGTTGGTTGGTTGTTGTTATGGATAGTATAGCAGGGGGGTCTGACAACCCCCCTGCCTTTAGACTATGCGCCTAGTAGTGTCTTAGCGGATACTGAAGTCCAGCGAGTTTCCCTCGTTGGCATTTCCAGTAGCACACGCACCGAGCCAGATGCCTGTGGGTGTATCTCTTTGATAACACCTGTCTTTTTTGACTTTAGGGTGGTGAATAAATCGCCAACCTGATAGAGTTTTCCTTCTATTGTCATTTTTGCCTCTTTTCTTTGTTAGGGTTGTAATTATAGCATTGGGGTCTGACATTAGTCTAGCCCTATCTCAGTATTTGAGAAAGTTATTGTGTGATGCTAATCACTTTCAGGCAGCCACGCCTCTAAGTGATGCTGTTCAATGATAGCCCAAGCGGGTGCGTGTGTCTTACCTTTATACGATACGCCTTCAGGCATTTCGATGGCTCGATCAAAATCTTCTTCATAGTATGCGTCAATTGCTTCGATGCAAGGCTCTACCATAGAAAGTGGAACGGGCGGGTAATGATTACCTTGTAAGTGATAACCTAGTGCAACCTCTAAATCTAATTCTTCAGATAGACTTACTGCTGTTGTGTATCCCATTAGTTATTCTCCTTTATAGTTACTTCAGCCCAAGTGTTGAACTCATTAGCAGTTTGTAATACATTAGACTCAGTAAGTGCGTGAAGTGTCGCTTCCTTACACATTTTTGTAACTGAATAAGTATCAAGCGCAATTAGCGCAGGCAATAAATTAGCGGGAATTTTATCCAAGTCAATAACTGCCTCGAACTCAACTGTGTGTGGAACTTTCATTAGATTAGACATAACTTACCTTTCGTTGTTGGAATAAGAGTATTTTAGCATAGTCCACTGACATTACCTAATCCATTCTCGGCGTGTCGCAGCTTTTGTGATAATACTCACAATTCCAGGGGTTGTGGATAAGTATCGTAAGCCTGTGGATAACCCCCTACATATAGGGGCCGAGCTGACAATTGTCAACTCGACACACCATTACCTATCCCAACGATTAGGCAAATCTTTTTTACCGTCATTATCAATATCTGATTCTGCATGCGTCCACATATATATTGCTAGCACAATTGGTGAGCACAAGAAACAAATTAATATGATTCCGATCAAAGATCCAAGAATGTCATACATTATTTTTTACTCGCAGAAAATCTAATATCTGCTTTACCATAAACGCAGAGACCACAAGAAACGCAGGCGGACCCATTGCTAGAGATAAGTGGAATACTCTTCATATTCTCAGGGCACTTAGCGCCAGGCTTGCCAGTCAATTCTTTCATTGTGTCTTCGGTTGCAGCGAATGTCTTCCCTAGATAAGCAAGACGTATTTTAGAATTAGTTTTTAAATCGAATGCTATTTCTTTATTTTCATCATCGGTAGAATAGTATAGTGAAAGATTAACAACATCCTTAAGAATAAGCGCTGCAGACTTTACACGAGTATAAACCCAAAATTGAACATCGGGATGATTTTCAATAATTACTTTCCAGGCATAAGTATAAGTATCATTAAAGAAATCTCCGTCCCAGTGGATACGGAATAATTTAGGAGCACTTTTCTTTTCACAATCAGCAATAAATTCAACAATCATCTCATCTAATAGAATAAGCATTGTATCGGTATCGGCGTCTTTAAGTAATTCCCAATTGTGTAATAGGTTAGTTTTTACTCCTGGGAATAGTTTTTCAAGTTTTCCTGCGTAGCAAACACTCTCACAAATACTAGTGGCACCAGGGCATGAATAATTCTTTCCTGCAGGTAATCCGAACGTGTTCGCAATTGCGGCTTGCTTTCCATTTTTTGTGACAAGGTTAGCCACCTTTCTATCATTAGAACGTTTTAATTTCATTGGAGCCCAATCGTTGGTTGAATGGCAAGTATAGCAGAATGGACCGACATATTCCAATCCTGGCCCAAATTTCCAGGGTGATATTGATCACACCCTTAAAGACACGCCCGACCCCGTGCCTTTGCGGGCCAGCTGGCTAATTGTCAAGTTTATTTTTATGTTTGATCTTGCGTGTGTATTTTTTTTTATTACGAACAGGTTGCGCCGCATTACTGCGACGCAATTCCTGAATTCGTTTTACCTTATCTTGAAGTGAGTTTAGGAACATTGTATCCACTCGCTTCGTGAAATCGTTTTACATCAAATCGCTCATTATCTTTCGCAAACATTTCAGCAAAATCATTTACGATTTTAGAAAATAAAGCAGGGTGCGTTTTGTCGCTAGCAAACTTTAGAATTTCTGCCGTTGCCACATAGTCTTTGCGTGTCATCATTTTGCTACCACCATTCCGCTACGATAAAAGTTTTTTGTGTAGCATTTCAATTCGGGAGTGTAAATATTTACAGTTGAGAATTCATCAGCAAATCCCCAGTCGGTGAATTTGAAAAACGCTGACCACGCTTCCATTTCATCATAGTAATCGCCCTGCCAGTGTGGGGCATTTCCGTCATAGGCTAGAGTTATTTTATACATTAGCAACCTCTTTCCATTCAAAACAATAAGAGTCTGAAACAAAAGGATTTTTCTTTACAACCTCATCAAATAAAGATAACGCTTGATTTTCATCCTCTGCGTCTATGTCTAGCCAAACGCCAAAAGTGTATTTATTCATTAGTTTCCCTTTCGTTAGTTACGCATTTACATTGTGTTACAAGTATTGTATCAGTTTCCACTGACACAATGGCGAGAGTATCGCAATTAGAGCAAATCCACATTCCAGCAATTTCGCTCATTCGTTTTCCCCATTCATAAATAAAGAGCCGTCAAACGCACCTTCATTGACTAGACCTAATTCAATGTTGAATAATTCATCGGGTGTTGCTTCGGATAAATCTACCCAGCCAGCACCTTCGTTATCCATTCGGAAAATTTCAATGTATCCCATTAGTGTTGTTCCTCGCAATCATTAGAGTAGTCAAATTCGCAAAAGTAGCAACCCATACTTTCGCCGTGTGCTTTACACACATAACGAAATTGGCTTTCATCACAACACATAAAAGTTGGTTCGTGAATTGTATAAAATTCATTTTCGTCAATCATTGTGTTCATTTATTTACCGCCAAACTGCGATAAGTATAACCGCCAGTATTTTTTCTAATTTGGACACGATACGCTTCTGCGCCTTCATACCAAATTGCTTGCGGGTGAATTTCCGCTGAGATAATTTCTCCAGTTACGGAATTTGAGCGATAAGTTTTTCCGATTAGTAAATCGGTTACATTGTAAACATTTGCTGACATTACTTTCCTTCTTTCGTTGTTGTTGATACTGACATTGTAGCAGATAGCACTGACAAGGCTTCTGCCTTGCTTGCTTGACGGGTGGCGATAACATGCGCCTTGAATTCATCTAGGTTCATGAATTGACCTTCTTTCGTTGTTGTTATAGTAGACATTATACACGAACCCACTGACATAAGATAATTACTAGCCAGTAAATCCAAATACTGAGACGCTCAACCTATGTGATAAAAATCACAAAATTCTAGGGGTTCTATGCAAAGCCCGTAACGACACGCCCGACCCCGTGCCTTTGCGGGCCAGCTTGACATTGTCAAGCCGACACGCCGTTATTCTTCTTCTAATTCTTCTAAATAATCTTGGTGCTCAATTAGTCCGATAGAAAAAGCGATAGGATCGCAACACTCCAAAATCTCGGCGGGTGTGAATGTAGAGTAACCGATTTTTACAGTAGGATAAACATCATTTAGTAAATCAATAAAACTTTCTTTGATTTCTAAATCTCTCTCTAATTCCGATTTCATTAATCTAGTCCATTCTCTAAGAAGTCTTTTATAGCAAGGCGTAGCATAAGCAGGGCGGGGATACCAATACCCAGTTGCACTAGGGTAGTTAGTAGGCGATTAGTAGTCATTACTTATTCTTCTTTCTCTTATAAATCTTATAGGCGATTACCACTAGGGCGGTTAGTGTTATTAGTTTCCAATCTAGTGCGACATAGAACCAATCGCTATCTAGGCATAGACCATATCCGTTTAGTTCTAAGTTCATTAGTTATCCCAACTTAGTGCGAATACTTGCGCCAATTCTTCATCATCTACATCATCAAAATCATCAACAGGGGGTTGCTCTGTTTCTTCTTCATCAAGGTATGCGTATGCGTCTGCGACATCTGATTGAATAGAGTTATATTTATCTATTGAGTTAGTTTGGTATGAGTATGCGTATGACATTAGTTCTGCTCTACCTTTCGCATATGTGCTACGACATTACGAGAAACTTTCATTAGGTCTGCTACGACCTTATTCATTTCGTCTGCGCTATTAGCGGTGAAATCCACGCCTAGTAGTTGAGCGCCGTCCCATAGTGAGTAAGTTATCTTCATTTTATTTTCTATCCTTTTCGTTAGTAGTTATAGTAAGTATTGTAGCCTAGTGGGCTGACATTATCAAGGCGACACGCCGTAGCGTGAGCCTTATGCGGTGTGAGTTACCTCACACACGCACTCTATGCAATAGCAAGCCTTGCTAGAGAGTAGGTCACGCAATAGAGCCTTGCGTGTATAGGCATTGAGTCCATAAGAGGACTTGACCCCACCATTATGGAAGTCGTGCACAATAGTGCTGTATAGTGTTTCTGTAAGTTGAGTCATTGTGTGACTCCTTTCGTTTGTTGTTATAAGATAACTCTACACTAGGGGACTGACATTTATCAAGTTATCTCTCGGCGTGTCGGAATAAATCTTAGAATTATCCTGTGAGATAGGACACATTCACGCTTAATATGTGCGGTCTATCCCAAATGTCCGTTTTGTTTTTAGGTATGTATCATACATAATAAAAATATATTAACATTTTTAGAAATATGAAATAGCAGTCGACTAAAATACAAATGCTACAATTAAGATATGGAATACGGAAAAGATCAGTACGACAAAGATATTTTAATTGATAAAAATAATTTCCAGGTAATGATGGAATGGGAAAAGCCGTATATGCAAGCTATTATTAAAAATTTAAATCCCAAAGGTCATGTTTTGGAAATCGGCTTTGGAATGGGGTTTTCAGCCACTGAAATACAGATGCATGACATAGAGTCACACACCATCATTGAAAGTAGCCCAGAGGTACTTCAGAAGGCTCGTAAGTGGGCGGGAGAACAAAGGCATAGAGTCATAATTGTAGAAGGATCTTGGCAAAAGGCTTTAAATGGCCTTGGGACGTATGATACGATATTTCTAGATGATTCTCCACATGATGACTATACAGATAAGTCTACATTAAGGCTATATCAATTTTATAATCAGATAGCAAAAAACCATGTAAACCCTGGAGCTAAGTTTTCTTGGTATCAAGATCGAGATACTCCAATATTTCTAAGTTGTGACATGGACTTCAGCTGCAAAGAGTTTAAAGCGGACATACCAGACAATGCGTACTATATACCAGAAGATACACAAAATTTATATATGCCAGTAATTACTTTTAAAAAAGGATCTCAAAAAAATATTTTATTATTTGGGATTGATCGTGTTGGTAATGTTTCCGTAATGCCTTGACATAGAATTTTCATTTAGTATACTTCCAATAGGGGGGTCGGGGGGTCAGTAAATCAATAAATAATAAATATTAAATATATAAGACCTAAGACCTAAGATCAAGTGATACATAGAATGATACAATAAAGTATGAGATCAGTAAACCTTATAGGAGATTGCCACTCAACCAGAATATGGGAGCATTGGAATCCAGAAGATTGCCCAGTAGATTTTAAGGTCTGGGGAGTTGCTGGTATGACAGCATGGGCATTTGATCCAAAAAAACTTGAGGAAGAAAAAGCGGAATCCAGTGGAATAGAAAGCGGAAGCGATTATTGTGTAAAGCAAAGAGATTACTGGGTAAGACCATTTAACGAATTTAAAGATTCAGACATAGTTATGTTATGGCTGGGATATGTAGACATTAGACAGTGGCTACCAAAACATCAAAATACAGAGCAAACAGTTATAGAGTATTTAGACCGTGTTAGAGAATACTTTAAGGGCTCAACAATACAGTTAATAGAACCACTTCCGCAATTCACTGAAATGCTTCTAAAGTATGATGGGATTTCTCCAAGCTATACTTACGAAGAAAGAAGAAAAATTAATGGCATATTTATAAGCACTCTTAACAAGTATGTTAGAGATCATAATATGCTTAAACCGATAACTCAATTAGAAATTAGAGAGGCAGTTGGACTATCTGAATTTACCCCAGAAGATACTGCAACATGGGCCCCTCATCCACAAGATTCTTTAAAGAGAGAATATTGGAGCAAGATATATGATTTATTTATTAAAAAAGCATCTTTGATTAAAACTGTTCAGTTCAGTCTGATATCACCACCAGGATGTGGAAATACTTTTGCTGAAAATTTACTACATGAATATGTTGAAGACTCCAGGTACGAATCGCAGCACCACGACTACACATCTTTTAATAAAAATATTTTTGATGTATCAATAATAAGAGATCCATACGAATCAATAGCATCTTGTATAGAACTTGATTTAAGTAAAAACTCAAGTTCACTTAACTATCTCGAGAATGCTAGATTTATGAATCAAATAAAATTTGATAGATTTATATTAGATGATATGTTTGAAAGATGTATAAAAGATTATAGGTATTTTTTAAATCAATTAAATAAAGAAGAAAGTAGTCATGCTTTATTGTGCACATTTGAGTTTTTAACAAAAACACCAGAAAACTTTTTAAATAAATTTTCTAATAAATTTAATGCTAAACTAAAAGATTTTGATTCAAATTTAATTCAAGAAATTATTATTAATAAAATGAAAAATGATAAGTTTGCTGAAAAAAGAATTCCAAAAAAAATAAATCCTTTAAGGAGCCTTATTAATAATAGAATACGTGAATATGAGCCAATGAAAGAATTATTTTTGGAGTATAAAAAACAAATAGAAAAGGAAAATATAAATGGATGACTTAATTATAAACTCAGCCCCAGGATCAGGTACAACTTATTGTAGCACTATTTTACAAAAAGCTTTTGGAAAATGGTTTCAAACAACACATCAGCCGCATCTGCTAACAGAAGGCGGAAATCAGGTATACATACTTAGAGATCCATATTACGCAATAGTCTCAGGCTTAGAAAGACATTTTCAAGGCATAGATTCTCCAGATTTGCGGGAATTTGAAATATCTAATTCAGATACATTAAAACTAAAAATAAAATATTATAATACGCTATACAACGTTTTCATGGATGATTTTGAAAGGGACAACGTATTAATTTATGTGTATGAAGATATGAGAAATAATCCAATGGATCTAGTACAAAAGATTTCTGATAAGTTTAATATACCTATTGTAGATTTTGATGTAACTGATAAATGGGTAGATGAAAAGTTAGTTGCAAACCTTTCTGATGTAAATTATCCACTTGCTAGAAGAAATAGAAATATAGGAACACCAGAAAAACCAATATTAAAAGCTGCGGTTGAATCAAGCGACATTGTCAAGCAGACCTATGATAGATATTGGGAATACAAATATAAAATTGCAGTCAACTAAAATTATGGTATACTAATACTATGAAATGTGATTTTTGTGAAAACCCAAAGTATGTAGAGCGTATAAACGCTAAAGGCATACTTGAAAACTTTTGCACATCTTGCATTGAAAAGCTAGTAGCAAGCCGAATACGCTAGTCCCTAGGGGATATAGCTTAATCTGGTTAAAGCACTTGTCTTATATACAATAGATTCTGGGTTCAAATCCCAGTATCCCTACTGGAGGCATTAAATGATATATTCAAAAAAATATAATTTTTTATATTTAAAAAATAAAAAAGTTGGAGGGTCTTCAACTGAAATTTGTTTATCTCAAATAATGGACGATGATGCTGTTGTAACTCCAGTACATCCAATAGATGAAAGACATAGTCCAAGAAATGATGAAAAGTTTTTTAATCATATCCCATACTCAGAATTAGAAACACTGATTGAAAATTTATCTGAAGTAGACTCATGCGTTGTGGTCAGAAACCCATACGATACAGTCATGTCAGATTTCTTTTTGCAGCTAGAGTATACAGGTAATATGCAAAACTATTTATCTGGAGATAGATCTAATTTTGTAAATAGATATTTTGAAAACACTTTAAGAGAAGAATGGCGTGGGTGGTTAAAAAGTACAAAAGGGTTATACTCCAAAGATGGTGTTATTCAGGTTAAAAATGTTATTAAATATGAGGATGGAATTGAGCCAGGAATTAATAAAATTTTAGAGCCCAAAGGATTGCATTTAGATTTAAATGTATATCAAAAAGCTCATAGACCAAAAGAAATAACTGCAAAAGATGTGTTTTCAGAAGAGCAGATGGAGAATATATCATATGAATGGGCATGGGAATTTCATACATTTGGGTATGACCTATGAACTGGCTTCAAGCATCAATTATATTTGGACCAATAGTTATTGCTATTATTGCATTTTGGGATGATATTAAATGAAAAAGATATGGGCATTGGTAAGTCTAATTGCGACAGCAATCCTTTCAGGAGTTGCATTGTCTAGATTTTTAAATTGGGCGGGTAAAGAAGAAATCTTTGATTTTGACCTAAATGAGGATATAGACAATGATCAGCTCTAAGTTCTATAAGACTGTAATCATATGTTCATGGGTATTGATATCTATATATGCAGTATGTGTATATATATCCTAGTTGACTAGAATATATTCATATTGTCTACTGTCAGATTCTGTCAGAATGGGTCTTATAATGGCTCAGAAGGCCATCAGAGAATTTAACCAGTGTAACTGGTAGAACTTTACTCAAAGAGCCTTATTTGGCCCTGTATCGCTTAAGTTTAAATCTATTAAAGAATTTAAATATAGCATTTTCTATTTTTGCTTCAAGTAAAGCTTCATGGGATTCATTTTTAAAATGATCTGTTTGGAAGTATGGGCTCTTCATCATCTTACTAAAATGGTCTCTAGGCATTCATATCCTCCAAATGGTATCTTCTACCGCCGCCGCACTTCAATTTTTTCACTTTTGCACTAAATGATCTTAATGCTCTTTGAATTCGGACATAAATGTAGATGCTAATTCTTTACCTTCAAGGCCTGATGCTTGCATAATTGCAATTCTATCTTTTGAGAACTGTGGATTTTCTCTTAATGGCTGCATCCACTTATCAAGCTCATCCTCTGTTCCATTTCCTATTTGTTCGTAATACTCTGGAGTTTTGTAATTGTAGAATGTTCCTGGATTGTCTTCTGTCTTTAAACAGAAGTTTGAAAACGCATACCTTACACCAGATTCAACTTCTTTTACTCCGTGGCTGTATGGATCAAAAGCGCTGTGAATAAGTATGTCTCCACGCTGAGGAAGGTATTCGTATTGACCTGCTTGTCTGTTGTCATCAGTTTTTATAGTTCCATCTGGGTTGATGTCTGGATAAAATATTTCTCCGCCAGTAAAGTGTCCAAAATAAGCAACTAGACCGTAGTCAATTACACAGCATGTTGCATATTTGTCGTCTTGAGATAAAAGATGGCAAGCACCCTTTCCAGGACTATCTGAATGTGTAAACATTCCACCGTCCCCAGGTCTTATATTTAAGATTGATTGTGAAGGGTGAATAACATAATGTGGATAAAGAAGCTCACTAATAAATTCCCAAAACTCTAATAGTTTTTTTGGTCTAGGGGCCATCTTATTCTCATACCAGCTAATAAGTGTTCCTGAATATTTAAAGGTGTCTCGGTAGTCTATTGAGTCCAGCTCGTTTTCAAGGTCTAACATTAATTCTTCGGGCAGTATGTTTTTAAACAAAAATATACCGCTTGGGGTTCCATAAGCGTCGGTGTAGCTTGAAAGTTTTATACAATCTGGTCTGTCATAAAAATACATTTTTGCCTCCATTGATAATATAACCTAATTGTATCACGGCTATGGTATTAAAAAACCCTAGTCAGAGGCGGATCCGACTAGGGTTTTAACAGGGAGCATAACTCAACCTGAGTTTTAATTATATTACAAGAATCTATAATAGTCAATCAAATTTTATATATTTTTTTTCTACCATGTCTTGAAGTACTTTATCTAAAAGCCAAAATGTTGATTCTTTTGAGTTGTCTGCATATATATTAGCTTCTTCTAAAGAAAGGCCATTAAGTTTAGCAAGATCAGTACTTAAATCTTGAAACTTTTTGTGCATATCTTTTAATATCATTCTTTGTTTTAATGGATCAATCATTTTGATCTCCTGGGGTAAAGGCTGGAGATGGGCCCAATAAATATCCCTGTTCGTGGTAAGCAATCATTTTGCTTACTTCTTCCTGCCCAACCGATCCCTTTGCTATAAGGCTAAGCATGTCATATATTCTATGAAGCATTATGTAATTTACCATAGGCAAATTATCTTCTAAATCATTTGAAATTTGATTATTCTGGCCTTCCTGCATCTAACCAAAAAACCTCTCTACCCATTGCGTCAGTTACCTGTATCGGAACCGAATCATTTTCTAAATTACAAATACAATTTTCTTTACACATTTTTGTGTTTATTCACCTCATCAACTATTTTTTGATAGCTTGCCGTTCCAAGAGCCTTTTTATAATCGCACTCTAAGCAATATAAGTATATTTCATCTAAAAGGCTTTGATTAGAAAAAAGAATGGATTGGTCTACTGGGCATAAAAGCTTTTCAACCAATCCTTCTTCTGACATGGAGATGTAAGTTGATACATACTGTATCCTCATCCCATCTCCTTTACTTTGTCGGAAATTTTAATAAAAATTCCTTAGCTTTTGGGGTCATACCCTTCCAGCTTGACCAATCATTGCCGCCATCGGTCATATAGTACGTTATCTCTGCGTTTGTTACTGGGTCGAATAACTCTTTGTTACTCTGTAGATCAAATTTCTCAAGTCTTTGCGGACCAAGATTTCCAATCATATTTATCTGAAATAATCCGTAAGAACTATCTCCTGTATTCCTATTCCCGTTATATGCAAGCGGTCTTCCATTAGATTCACGCTTTGCTATAGACCAAGCTTTTTTAAGGCCTGACCCTTCGAATCCTACAGTCTCAAGTAATAGTTTTAACTCTTTGTCTGTAAGCATCTCAGATGGCTTGTAAATCTCTTTACTAAAACTATCTAAGACTTCTTGCTTTAATTGGGCTTCAGTTTTCACTAAAGGTGCTACTACAGTTAAAGCGTTTGCTGAGTTGCCAAACAAAAATAACATTGTTACTGCTATTATTGTCCAGTCACGAACCAAATCGCTAAACTGTTGCTTTATATTCTCCATTGGCATTTCCTCCTATAGAGATAACGAACTATAAGAATAGCATTAAATATAAACAACTGTCAAGTTAGTCAACCAAGATGCTATCTTACATAATGAGATAAATAAAAAATATTTTTACCCATAGACTGATAAATAAAAGTTTGATACACTAGGACTTCACTTAAAATTAACACCGCAAGGCGGAGAGAAGGTCGTATAATAAATGTCACAAACTATTGAAAATCCTTATGAAAACTTTATTGCTTTATCCAGATATGCAAAATGGGTACAGGCAGAAGGCCGTAGAGAAACATGGGGAGAAACAGTAGATAGATATTTTGAGTTTATGACTAACCATTTAAAGGTAAACCATAATTATATTCCAAATGAAAAGCTAGTTGCGGAATTAAAAGAGTTTGTATTTGAACGAAATGTAATGCCATCAATGAGATCAGTAATGACTTCAGGACCAGCATTAGAAAGAGATAATGTAGCAGGATACAATTGTGCTTTTCTTCCAGTTGATTCACCACGTTCATTTGACGAGACAATGTATATTCTCATGTGTGGCACTGGCGTTGGATTCTCTGTTGAGTACAAGTACATTAATAAACTTCCTGCCGTCCCAGAGTTACTGGAGAAGTCAACTACAGTAATTACAGTAGAAGATTCTAAGCAAGGTTGGGCTAAAGCATACCGTGAGTTGCTAGCATTACTTTGGTCTGGACAGATTCCAGCAATTGATGTTTCTAAGGTAAGGCCAGCAGGTGCAAGACTTAAGACAATGGGTGGAAGATCATCAGGTCCACAACCACTTGTTAATCTATTTGATTTTACAATTGCAAAGTTCAAAAGCGCCACAGGAAGAAACCTTAAACCAATTGAATGCCACGATATTATGTGCAAGATTGGTGAGGTAGTTGTTGTAGGCGGAGTTCGCCGATCAGCAATGATTTCTCTTTCTAACATTAACGATATTGAAATGGCACAGGCTAAGTCAGGTAACTGGTGGGAAGCTAATACGCAACGTGCTTTATCTAATAACTCTGTTGCTTACTCACGCAAGCCAGAGATGGAGCAATTTATTGCAGAATGGAAATCTCTATATGATTCAAAATCAGGAGAACGAGGCATATACAATGTGGCCGCAGCTCAAGCCCAAGCAGCCAAGTATGGAAGAAGAGATCCAGATATACACTATGGAACTAACCCGTGCTCAGAGATTATCCTACGTCCTTATCAGTTTTGTAACCTTTCAGAAGTGGTACTACGTGAGAATGATACAAAGAAAGAAATTGAACGTAAGGTTGAACTTGCAACTATCCTTGGGACGTGGCAGTCAACTCTTACAGACTTTAAATATCTTCGCAAGATATGGAAAGACAATACAGAAGAAGAGCGCTTATTAGGTGTTTCTCTAACTGGACAATTTGGACACAAGTTTATGTCAGGTAAAGAAGACCTTGTTTCACTAGAAGCTTTTTTAATGACGCTTAGAGAATTAGCAAGAGCAAAAAATAAAGATGAGGCTGGAAAAATTGGGATTCCTGAGTCTGCCGCTATTACATGCGTAAAGCCGTCAGGAACAGTATCTCAATTGGTCGGGGTATCTTCAGGAATGCATGCTTGGCATTCGCCATATTACATTCGTACAGTTCGTGGAGCAAAGGGAGATCCAATCTCTACATTTTTGAAGGAAGTTGGAATTCCAGTAGAAGATGATGTTATGAAGCCAAACGATACATACGTATTCTCATTTCCAATTAAAGCGCCAGAGGGTGCAATTGTTAGAAGTGATTTAACAGCTATTGATCATTTAAATATTTGGCTGGTATATCAACGTGCATGGTGTGAACATAAGCCCTCCATTACCGTATCAGTTAAAGAAGACGAATGGATGGAAGTAGGGGCCTGGGTTTACAAAAACTTTGATGAAGTGTCTGGTATATCATTCCTTCCTCATTCAGAGCATACATATAAACAGGCACCATATCAAGAAATTTCAGAAAAAGAGTACGAGGACTTAGCGGCAAAAATGCCTAAAAGTATTCGTTGGGAAGATTTGTCTTTTTATGAGACAGAAGATGGTACTTCCATAAATGCCACGCTTGCTTGTAGCTCAGACGGTAATTGCGAGCTTGTAGATATTTCAGCATAGTGGTAGAATTATAGTATTCGGCTAAGGCCGAAAATTCCAGGGGCAAATTGCCCAACAAGGAGATAATAAAATGGCTAAATTTGCAAAAGCAGATTTAAACAAAGATGGAAAGGTCAGCATGCAAGAACAGATCCTAGCAGCGCTAGCAAGCTACGGAAGAGCATTTCTTTCAGCAGCACTAGCCTTATATATGACAGGTAATACAAATCCTAAAGATTTATTACTTGGCGGAGTCGCAGCAGTAGCACCCGTAATTTTAAAGGCATTAAATCCAAATGACAAGAGTTTTGGATTTGTTAACAAAGCCTAACTTATAGTTGATTGGGAACGCCCTTATGCTAAAATTGGCATAAGGGCTTTTCTAATTTAGGGGTAAATGTGGCAGCGCAAAAAAATTTTGAAGTAGACCAAAATACAACTTTTACGTTTGAAGTTCAGTATTTGGACGAAGACCAAACCCCAATTCAATTAAACTTTCACACCGCCAAACTTCAAGTTAGAGACACCCAAGGTGGTAAAAAATTAGCATTTACTTTAACAGAGCAAGATGGAATAAACATTAGCCCAACTGAAGGAAAGTTAAAGATCTCTATTTCTTCAGACAGAACAAATAAAATGTTTTATCCAAAATCTGCATACGACCTAGTTATAGTTGATCCAAGCGTTAATAAGACAAGATTATTAGAAGGGTACATGACTCTAAATAGGTCAGTAACGGTATAATGGCAACACGTTTAATAGTAACCGAAAATAATCCCCTAGTAGTTGTAAGATCTACTGGTGCGCCAGGGCGCACAATTATAAGCGGACAAGGAAATCCAAATAATGCTCTTGGAGTTCCTGGAGATTTTTATTTTGATACAAATACAACAAGATTCTGGGGTCCAAAAGACACACAGACAAATACGTGGAATATAGCACAAAGTTTCATTCTAGATAAGCAGATATCACTGACTCATTCTTGGGAACTAGCACAGATAGTTGGTCCAGTAAATGGAATTTACTCGTTGCCAATAACACATAACCTTGGGTTCCACCCCAATGTGACTGTTAAGTCAAGTGCTGGGGATATATTAGAAACTGGGATAGACTATAATAGTATAAACATATTAACACTGACTATGGCACAACCGTTTTCAGGGACAGCATATCTGTCATAAGGGAGAAAGAAAATGGCAAAAAAGTTTTTAGTTAGCATTGATCTCAATAAAAATGAGCTCTTAAATGCTAGAATTCAAAATTTGGGCACAGCCCCATCTAATCCAGTCATCGGTCAAGTTTACTATAACAGTGGCGACAATGTTATGTACTATTACAATGGACTTAGTTCACCTAATGGTCCATGGATGCCAATGTCTGCATCTGGAGAAGTTGTACAAGACATTGTTGGTAATTTAATATCTGGTGGCACAGGTTTAACAGCAACATATAATGACCCAGCAAATACATTATCGATTAAATTAAATGATACAGCAGTAACCACTGGTTCATATGGTTCACAAACAAAAATACCAACATTCACAGTAGATCAGCAAGGTAGATTAACAGCAGCTGGTCAAGTTGATGTTGCAACCGAACTTTCAATAACTGGAGACACTGGAACAACAGCAATATCACTTCTAACAGAAGGATTAACTGTAAATGGTGGAGAAGGAATTGATGTTGCAGTAACAAATAATGCAATTACAATTTCTGGTGAAGATGCATCTACAACAAATAAAGGTGTTGCTTCTTTTGACGCAGCAGACTTTAATGTAAATGCAGGCGTAGTATCTGTAAAAGATATTAATTTAGATTCACAAACAACAGGAGATTATGTAGCAACTATTGTTGGAACAGCAAATGAAATTACTGTTTCTCCAAATAGCGGACATAACGCAGCTGTAACTGTAGGACTTCCAGACAACGTAGAAATTACTGGAAACTTGCAAGTTGGCGGAAACTTAAATGTTATTGGAACCGTTAACTCTGTAAATACAACACAGATTAATATTGAAGATAATAAGGTAAAGCTAAATAGCAATTTTGCTGGTACACCAACGACAGATGCTGGAATAACAGTAGAACGTGGACTAGAGACAGATGTAGAAATTCTATGGAATGAAACATCAGACAACTGGACATTAACAAATAACGGAACAGCTTATCATGCAATTGCTAGAAAGTATGCAGAAACACTTGGTGCGTCTGCCACATCTTATACAATAACACACAACTTAGGAACAACTGATGTAACTGTTCAAATATTTGAAGCAGCATCACCGTTTGCACAAGTTGAAGCTGATGTAAAAAGAACTAGCTCAAATACAGTAACAGTAGACTTTGCAATAGCCCCGTCAGCTGGAGAATATAAAGTAGTAGTTGTAGGATAATAAAATGTCCAGACAAATGAAGGTTGCACTTAATCTTCTTACTTCTATGGAGAACCCC
>Ga0209298_10000967_pt1 | contig 19090 bp, 10 predicted proteins | sample S_140806_EF_Meta_FD_187325 | JGI IMG/M metagenome (GOLD analysis project Ga0209298, IMG submission 187325) | Freshwater microbial communities from Lake Simoncouche, Canada to study carbon cycling - S_140806_EF_MetaG (SPAdes) (version 2) | ecosystem: Environmental > Aquatic > Freshwater > Lake ...
CGATCACCATGACTCAGCCCTCGATCGGGATGACTCGCGTGATGCGCTTGCCGTTCTCGATGGATCGCACCTTGCGATACCCCGCTTTTGCAAGCCGGGCGGCGTTCCAGTGCTTTTGCGGGACCGGATCGGGGATCGGGATACCCCACCGGTCCATGAGTTCCTTGGCGCGTTCGATGTCAAGAGGCTTACGCTTCCCGTGGCCGCCCGTCGGGCGCCCGCTGCGCTCGTGACGACCCGGAGGAACCAGACGGAACGATGTCCTTGGAATGAAGGGTGCGTTCATCTCAGTAGCCTACCTTTCCAGCCCGTCGCGCCATGGCCCCATAAACCCAAAGCTCCCGGTATTTGTAGCGGTGCCCGGTGCGTTGCCAACAATCGGACGGGATTTTGCCTTGTTTGCGCCAGCGGTTGAGGGTGTTTTTGTGGCACGAGATGCGCTCACAAACCTCGTTGGAATCGAGAAACACCGGGCCGCGCCGGTTCTCAATGTTGTCGATGTCGGTCGGCCCGTGAGACCGGAGCAGTTCTCTCACGAGTTGCGTCAACTCTTGAACGGCGGACTCCAAAACAGAGACGCGATCCATTGGCTTAAACGGTGATGCAGTGGCGCTCATGGTGAGTGCCATAATTGCAGTAGTTACGGAAAGTGCCAACAAATTAGTGGCTTGACAGAGCGAAAAACCTTTGCCGTGGTTGCGCGTGGTGTCGTTTGGTGCGAAGGATTGGGAAGATGAGCAAGCCCGTCGCCTACATGCACGAGTTCTTCGGGATGCCATGCAACCCGGAGGCGCTACGGCAATACCGCCTCGCGCGGCAGATTGCGAACCGTGGCCACGCCTACGCAAAACGCCGGGCGAGCGAGCTAGAATCCTCGGAGCCGGAGGTTGCCAAGACGATTCGCGTCATGATTGAGCGCGACGAATCGTATTTAATCACGCTGCTGCCAAGCCCGGACGCGTCGCCGTGACGTTCGACATCGGAGCCGGGGCCGCCGTCATCACCGGCATCTGCGCAATCGCGTCGATCGCCGCCATGCCTTCCCGGGATTGGTAAAGCTGCATCTGCTTGCGATACACCGGGGCCAACATCATGCGGACCTCGGGCAAAAGGGCCATGAACCGCTCCACGAGTCCGATTACCTCCAAGCCCTTGCCGCCTTGCTGCTCCTGCTTGAAGCTGGCGACGGTCATGGTGATGTCGAATTCGAGATCAACAACCTTGGTCCGCTGAATCGCTTCGATCTTGACCGCGTCGCCGTCCGTGAGTCGAAACAGTTGCGAGTCCGGCATCCGATCAGCCGCGAGGAGAATGATGGATTGCGTCGCCCGCGCCAGACCTGGGGACAGGTGCATGATGTAGGGCGCAAACATCTGATCCCCATCGCGCGACATCTGGTTGATCCCGGTAGCCGTCTTCGTCGTGTTCAACCCCGCCGTGGCGTTGTCGTTCATGTTTGCCTGCCCGGTGAGGTTCTGGACCGTCTGGAGAAGCAGTTCGAGGTAGGTGTATAGGTCCGCTTGGTTGACTGGCACGATGCTCTTGACTTGAAACGCTTCCTCTAACTGCTTGCCCGGCTTGAGGTTCCACTGCTCGCCTCCGTTGATCGTGACCGGCCCGTCTTGCTCTTCGAAGTCAGTGAAGGCCGATTTGTCCAGGGCGCTCACCGTGCCTGTCGTCATTGTCTGGAACGCAAATCGGTTGGCCGTGGTATCGACGCTCCAGTTGAGACGCCAGAAGTATTTGGCCATTCCCTCACCGTGCCACCGGCCATCGACCGGGTTAATGCGGACGATCGAGAATGGACGCTTGCCCCGAGGGAGCACGTTTCTCGCGTAGTCGTAGAAGATGGGCTTCTGTTGGTCGATGTCCACGAGGATCATCAAGCTCCGGTCTTGGCCCTCTTCGAAGACGTCGAAGTGAACGTAGCATTCGAGAACACCGATCTTGGTCCCGCGCTTGGTCGTGTCGGTGAACTGCGTGGTTGACGCGCCCATCCCTAGCGCCTCCCCGAGATCCTCTCGGGGCTGTTCCTTGGCGCTTTTCGGGTTCGTGCTGCCGACGCCCTGACTCTTGATGTAGGCCAAGAGGTTCGGGAAATCCTCCTTCTTGCCGTCGTTCTGGAAGTATTGCGCCGTCAGTGACAGCGCGGGCAGGTCGTAGATGTGGCCAACAAAGGGGGCCGTATCCACATCCCGATCCGTGAGGCCGATTAGGAAGTCGCGGAAATCGACGTTGTCGATCACCGCCCTGTTGTCCGAATCCACAATTCGCTCGACCGTGTGGACGGCAAATTGAAGTTGATCCGGCTCCTGGGCGTAGGTCGGGAGCATCGTAAACCCATCCCGGGCCAAGATGAACTGCACCGTGCCGTTCTCGTCCTTGTTCCGAATCCACTGGTCGGAGCGGAAAATGTAATCGCCGTCCTTGGCAAAGATCGGCTTGCCCTTGTCCACCACGACTTCGGCATCCGTTTCGTAATAGTCAGGACGGCGGAGCCATGAGGTCTTGGTGATGCCCTCGCCGCGCCGGAACGCTTGCGCCGTGGCGATGTTGAGCACTTCGACGGCATCCGCCCGGTCAACCACCCACCGCGCCCATCCCTCAACGACCGGGGCAATCTCGGCATCGTTGTTGCCGAGCGGCGTCGGGGCGATTCCGAACCATGGATCGGACCCGAAAAAGTAGCCTTGCGCCTTCGCTTCCAACTGCTGAATCTGACGCCGCGTGATCGGGATGTGATCGTTCGAGTGATCCCACAAGCCCGGATAGAGCATCGGACGCCAGTCCATTTCTAGGCTGTAGATCAGGTCGAACAGCTTGCGTTGACCCATGTGGGTCCGCACCGCGAGCTTCGCTTGCTGATTTGCCGGGGCGTTTGGGTCGGTCAGAAATCCCGTGGCGTGCGCGTGATCGCGGCCAAGCTCATTTTCGCATCGGAGCTTTTCCGCGATGCAATGCTCCACAAGGCGCTTTTCCAATCGTCGGCCGTCCGGGTGCTCCTGAAGTCGGCGTTTCAGAACGGAATCGAAGACGGCGACCGGCTTGTCATAACCCGGCTCCGGTTCCGGGGTGCCGTCATGCTTTTTTATGAAGCCTTCGAGTTCGTTCATGCGGGCATTGTATGGGTGTTCCGTGAATAGCGAAACTTTGGGCTTGACACCACGCGCAACCATCGCAAACCGAGCCCTCAAGTTACCCGTGCGAGCCCGCGCGAAAGGGTCATGATGGCGGCATGTCATTACTCGAACAGGCTGGGCTCACGTCCGCCGCCGATACGACTGAGACGGCCGTCCTTGATGGGACGGATACCCAATCCCTGGCAACGGCTGACGGAGCCGGGGATGTTGTGACCTATGATGACCCCGAACTTGCCGAACTCGCGGCGCTTCTGGCTCCGAAACCAAAGACCGAGGGCGACGCCCCGGTTGAGTCCACGGAACTAGCGCAAGCCGAAGAGGAGGAAGAGGAACCCGGAGAAGTCAAGCCTGAGCCTGGAACGCGCCGGATGCGAATCCCGCGCGATGACGTGTGGGAAATGTCCCTCACAATCACCCGGGAGCTGGCGAAGACTGGAGTCAAGATCAGCCCGAGCGAAGCCGAAACGAGAGCCAAAGCTGCGCTTGGCATCGTTGACGCTCCGAAGCCTGAGCCAACCGCCGCGCAACCCGAGAAGCCTGCGATTGACGGACTGCCCGAAGGAATTCACGACCTCGCCTCACTTGAGGCCCGGATCGAAGTCCTTCAGGCCGAAGCCGATGCAGCCCTTGATCGTGCGGTGGAGGAGTTCGACGACGAAGCCAAGGCGGAAGCCAAGGCCAAGGCCGCCGAAATCAAGGCACTGACCAAACTCGTCCCCAAGTTCCAATCTGCCAAAGCGGCGGATGAAAAGGCTTATTGGGATGAGTTCGACAAGCACGAAGCGGAGGCTCACGCGATCTACCCCGAGCTGAAGGACGAGACTCACCCGGCCCATGACCGAGTGAAGGAAATCCTCGACGGATGGTCCGCGACTGGAGACCCTCGGCTTGCCCGTGCGGATCTCGCCAAGGTCGTGGCTAATCTCGTCGCCGCTGAACTCGGCCTGACTCCGGCCCGCCGCGAAAGAGCGGCCAGCACTGAACGACCCGTCACAACATCCCCGTCCCCGGTAGCCAAGCCGCCAACCGGTCGAGGTTCCTCGACCACAACCGCCCTGGCGGCCAAGACATCGGCGTCCGCACTGCTCGAACAACTCGCAGCTTTCGGACTGTAACCCGTGGAATTGGCCGTTTGAGCAAACTCAACGACTAACTCAAACACAATAACACACTAAGAAAATGGCTACTAATCCTGCACTTGTTGGAACGGATGCGATCACGACCCTGCTCTCTTCGCCGAACTACGGCGAAGCTGTGCGGACCGGGGCGGAATCGGAAGTCCGCAAAATCTGGGACAAGGTGATTCGCTACGGCGAGCGCTCTAAAAATTGGACTATGGGAATGGAGGGCACTTCCGAGGATTCTATGATCCTTTCGAAGACCGACACTTCCAAAGGCAACGGTCAAACCTTGCGCATCACGACCTCCACCGGTCACGCAAACGTCCCCGTCACGGGCGACAATGCGTTCGACGACGCGAACAAGTTCGACCGTCGTTTGCTGAACGGCTTCGACGTGACGGTTGATTGGGTTCGCTTTGGCTACTCTGAAACCGCCCGGATGGGTGAGTTGATGGGTCTCCGGGCCGAACTCATGAACCCATCCGCTGTCCAACGCCTCGGCGAACAGGCCGCTGATTGGATGGTCGAAGACATGGGGATGACCTTCATCCTTGGGACCAATGCCACCGGGACGTTCTTCGCGGGCGGCAAGTCCAGCTTCGATCAGCTCACCCTGAACGACAGCGTTGGTATCAACGACATCATCAACCTTTCCTCTTTGCTCCGCCTCACCGGGACTCCCCCGGCCAAGGTCGGCAAGGATGGGATGGGCAACCCGATCAACAAGTATATGTATGCGTTTCCTTCCACTGCGTTGGTTCCGCTGCGCAAGGAGTTGATCGCCAACGGTGTCCACCAGAATGCCGACGTGCGCGGCGATGCCAACGTGATCTACGCTGGCGGGTTGCACGAGTTGGACGGAAACATCATCCGCTCGCGTGACATCGTCAATGCCGCGAACCATGGCGCGATCGGGTGCGAACAGTCCCCCGTTGCGTTCCTGGGCAAGGCCCTCACCTCCGGCCTGACCGGCGGCAACCGCTACATCTACGGTGGCTATCGTTCGGCCCTGGCCGACCTCAGCAAATACACCAAGCCGTTGCGCTGGTTCCCGGGCTACAGCTACACCTTCGCGTCGGGCAAAGGCCCTCGCGGTGGCGCGGCCTATAACCCGGCGGCTCCGGACGCAGGCACCCCTCAGGATGCTCCTCGGTATGTCGTCATCGAGAACCTGAGCGGCGCGGATCGCGGCAAGTGGGGCATGTATCGCATCGCGTCTCACAACGCGGACGGCTACATGGTCCATGACGTGGCGCTGGCCAACGGAACCAACTGCGGCAACGTGGTTTGGTCCTCGGCCAACAACACCTCGACCCACCCCGAAGGTTCGTTCATCTGCCCGGTGACGGCCAACGGCGTTCCCTACGGCTTCGGCTACGCGATGGGCTCCACGGCCATCATTCGCGGACGCGGGATGTATACCAACCATTACACCAACGAGCTGCGTGACCTGGGAATGGTCAACTGCTCGGCGGTGTCCTCGGTCTACGGTCACCAGATCGCGTATGACTTCATCGACCGTCAGGTCGGATTCGCGGTGATGGTCACCGCCATCAACCACGTTGGCCTGAGCTTCTGTAGCGGAAGGAAGCCGACCTTGGCCGCGTAATCAATCGGTCACTCGAACCTCAACTGGCGTCGCCCTGGAAACGGGGCGGCGCTTTTTGTTGGACAACGCAGACATTCAAGGCATCCTGATTGCCGATGGCGAAGGCGAAAACGGAATGGCGGTATTTAGTCTACCTGAACCACGTCAAGAGTTTGCGCCCTGGTGACAAGGATGAAATCAAGTCACCGTCAGGGATGCACCCCCAGGATTGGTTTCGGTGGGACTACGCCCGCAACCTCATGGTCTATCAGGGGCGCGGGTTGACGTTCTCCGAATACACCGACCTTCTCAACGATCCGGCGCGTCAGGACCGTCTAGTGCAAACCGGGTGCGGCGTGCCTGCCAAGACCCCGCGTTGGTTCATCTCCGTGCTACCGGTTGAGGTCGAGATCGACGTCCTAGCCGAGAAGACGCTGGACCGCAAGCAGCTCAAGGCTACCCCGGAGCTTTCCGCATGATCCCAATTCAAGACAAGGTCCGCGCCGCGTTGTTGGCTCACGAGGAGATCGAACGCGAGGCGGGCTTAGGTTCGTTTTTCGACTGGTTGGCCAAAGAACACCAGCGCCAGGTTGATGAGCATGTCGCAGCGGACGGAACGCTTCCGATGGTGATCCATCACCAAGCAGGCACCTTGGAACACCGGGCCGTGTTGGCCATGCAAGGAAAGACTCATGACCGAAAGCCCGACTGAAGCCCTCAACGCGGGACTCTCCGCATTCGCCGACAACCTCCCGAAAGGCACCGAAGCCGTCGCGGGTTTCTTCTTTGTCGCCGACGGCAAGGAGATCAAGCTGGTTCACGCGGTGCGCAACCACCGAGACAAGGTCAAGGATGACGTGATGAAAGACCGCATCCTCACGGCTTTGGATGAGTTCCTTCGGGACAAGCGCAAGGAGTGGTCAGGGGCAAAAGTGGTGATTGAGGGGTGACACCGCGCAAAACCACGCACAACAGTTTGACTTTGCCGAAAATCAGGGAACCTGAAAGGCATGTCACAACTTCTGTCACTATCTCGCCCGAAGTCGGATCAAACCTACCGGGCCAACCACAACGAACTTGCCATCAGGTTCAACGCATCGGATCAACTTGTCGTAGTTGACGACCAAGGAACGGTTCTTCAGACGCTCTCGCCGAATGAAGAATGCATCTACACGCCGACGATCTCCAGCCAGGGGACCACGGCGACCCCGAGCCGGATCAAGATCGCCTGCACCAAGCCTGACGGCACTGCGTTCTCCGCTGCCAATCACCAGATTCGTGCCCGGGTCTGCAACTCTGGAACCCGCGCGTTGAGCACAAACGCGACGATTGCCGTTGCCAACGCAACCACCGAACTGGAGGACATCTCGACCACGGACAAGGATCTCGTGATTCAGGAGGCTGGAACGGCTGCACTGACGACCGCCCTCAGCGGGTCAAACAACGATCTCGTCTATACGGCAAAACAGTCCGGACTTGGCGGAAACGACATCTCCGTGCGCTACGTGAACCCTGGGACCGCGTCAGCCACGCTCTCTGTTTCGGTTGCATCCAAGGCAATCACCGTCAACCTAGCCACCGGGGCCGGGACCGCTCAGGTTGAGACCGCTGCCGTTACCAGCGCTGCCGGACCCACCGAAAGCGACACTCTGCAAATCCTTGTGACGTCGGCCCTGTTCACGGCACCCGAAGCGGTGCAATGCGCATTGCTTGATGCTGACGCCGATGCGGCGGCGGTGGCAACCAAGATCCGCGCCGCGCTCACTGCCGACACCGTGATCAACACGCATTTCACCGTGGGCGGCACTTCCGCCAACGTCGTTTTGACGGCGCGGGTTGCGGCGGCCAACGACAGCACCCTCAACGTCGAATGGTATGGTGTTTCCGGCGTCACCGATCTGGAAGCATCGACCAACACGACGGCGGGAGTCGCTCCGGCGATCACCTCGACCGCCACTCTGGTCAAGGCTGGCATCGACGCATCTACCGCCGCAGCGGCTCTGGTGACGGTCGCAAACGCTTCCGGGAACGACGGCACCGGAGTCGTGACCGCCCTAGCCGCGACCAATCTCGCGGGAGGCGCAACCGGTGACGTGTTCTGGCTTGACTTGACCGACGCCACGGCCGAAACCGTGACTCTCCGCCTTGGCCCTCCAACATTCGGCGGCGGCGGGTTTGTGGGCGACTACAGCGCGAGCCTGAACGTCACCCACGTGGTGCCATGATTTGACGGAGAGTGACCGAAATTAGGGCCTAGCCGGGTGGCTAGGCCCTTTTGCGTTATTTCTTGGCGCTCTCGCGAAGTTCTTCCACTCGCGCATTGAAGGATTCCATGACTTTCGTCATCTGCGCCTCGATCTTCTGCACCCCGGCCTTGTTGCCTTTCTCAACCTGCGCTCGCTTCATCTTGCGGAGATCGCCAATTCTGTTGGCCGCCTCGTTTGCAGCCGAAATCAAGCGAGTTTCCGGGTGGGCTTTCACGTATTCCCCGATCGGTTCACCGTTCTCGCGACGGCCTTTGATTTCGCGTTCGTGCCCGTTCATCTCCGTGATGTTGTCGTAGAACTTGCCCGACACGCCGGACGGCCCGCCGACCTCGCCGTAGAATCGACCGAGGAGCGGCACCTTGTAGGCCGGGAGGTCTTCGCCGGTCACCATGGATCGGCCGGTTTGCTCGAACTTCAGAACTTCTCGACCCACGCCGCCCGTTGCTTGGCCGATCAAGTAATCGATCTGGTCGGGCGTCGGGCTGATCTTGCCGGGGCGATACTTGGATCCGCCCGAGGAAAGGTTCATGAACTCCGCCAGGGTCTTCGAGAATTCGCTCGCCGTGTCCTTGGTCCGAGTGTAACCGGGCGATGGATCAAGATTGTTGAAGTCCTCACGGGCGATTGGCTTCCCGGTGTAGTCCCGGTTTTCGCCAAGGGCCACCATCGGGTCCATAAAGGTCGGCGTCAGGGTCTGTGCGCTGAATCCAGCATGTCCGATCGGGTTGAATGCGTCCAAGAACGAACTCACGATCTGGCCGAGCTTGCCGCTCCAATCTTCGCCGCCTCCCATCACCCATTCAGTGACGACTCGGGAGAAGTTTGGGATGACGTGCAAGCCCAACGGCAGTGGGATCGTGACGTATTTCTTGTTCGGCAACGGAATGATGATGTTGCGTTCCCGGACAAACTCCGGCGGGTCGTCGTCATCGTAGCCAGCCGCCGCAAGGCCGATCGCTTGCGCCACCCCGAGGAGCAACCCGCCCGCGATGATCTTCTTTCCGGCCGGGCTCTTGAGGGTTTGCGCCAACCGGGCCGAACCTTGCATGGAAGCGTTGAAGAACGCATAGAGCGCCCCGACCTGGACGGCGATTTGCCCCTTGCGGTTGAAATTCACCGTCAGGTCCTTGGCGATGTTGGCCGCGTTGGCATTAGTCAAGCCTTTGCCCTTTGCTGCCGCGTAGGCGGACAAGCGGACAGCGTTTTCCATGGCCTCGTTGTAATCGCTGAGCAGGTCAAACAACGGGGCCGCAACGCTCTTGCGGGCCGCTTCCAATGGCATCTTGAGAATCCCGCCCGCCGTGAAGACTTTTCCGATCCCTGAGTCAGCCCACCGCGAGGGATCGATCATCGACTTGAGAGCTTCGCCTCGGTCGGCGGACGTGGCGTAAACGTCCCTGTATCCGGTCTGGCCGCCCTCGTTTTGGAACTCTTCCCAGAGCTTCGCCCATTTGCCGTTGCCGGAGGGCTTGCCCTTGCGAGTCTTGCGCAGGTCGCCATAGATCCCGAACAATGCCGGGGCGATGTTGGAAAACACGGCCCGTTTGCGGTCGGCAATCTCCGTGCTTTCAAGGTTCATGATTGCGCCCTCGGCGTCCCGGGTCAGGTTGACCACCCCGAAGATCGGGTTGTATTGCGTGTTCACCGCGCTGAAATAGCGCGTGACCTTGCTGATATTCCCCAGCACCCATCCGAGTTGGTCGGAGTCCAAGTTCTTCATGGCCGACACCATCCGTTGTGAGCGTGCGTTGTTGGCGTTGAAGAACACGTATCGGTCTTTGCCGAGAATACGGACCGCGAGGACGTTCGGGCTGGTCCGCGCCATCGTGTTGATCCGGTATTCGACCAAGCCGGTGGACTTGTTGACGACCGCTTGGCGCGGCTCGGCCATGATCGAATCGGCGAGAGCGGGATCAAGACCCATGGCCATCAGTTCGTTGCCCAGCGCAACCGGATCTTTCACGGCATCCGGGTTCACCGCGAGCCAGAACTTCGGGTTCGGCGCGGTCAGAGCCAGCCCGTAAATCGCCTTGCCGACTTCGGCCTTGTTCGCCTTGACGATGGCCTTCTCGCGTTGGATGGCAATGTTGGCGAGCACGTCAACAACGGGGCGAGTGGATCCCGTGGCGCGCTTGCTGGAGCTTCCCTTGACCGAGAATCCTTGGCCAGTGCCGGACCCGCTGCCGGTAGTCGAGAACTCCAACTCCTCACGCATGAGAGGGATGTATTGCGAATAGGCTCCCTCCCATGCCTGAATCGTTCCCCGTGTTTCCAAGCCGGTAGCAACCAACATCCGGCGCGTGCCTTTGGTGATCGCGTCAACGCGGGCGGCGAGTGCCTGGAAATCGGCGCGTTTGGCCGGGTCAAGGCCGAGCAGGTAAGCTTGAGCGTCGGCGGTTGTAATGCCGGACCCGGGGCCTTGAAACGTTGGATTGATCCGGGCGATCTGATCGTTACGCTCCTCGGCGTGGCGGTTGTGGAGGAACTCCTCGAATTCCTCAACGCCCACACCTCGCTTGGCCATGTCGTCCATAAGCGGACGCAGTTCGTCTTGCAGGAAGTCTTTGGTTTGCTTGCTGGTCTTCCCATGGAATAGGGTTTCCTGGCGGTATGGGTTCACGTCGTCGTCCAGGGCACCGATCTGGCTTTCAATCGCGGACTGAATCCGCTTCGTGTCCACCTGCTTGTCCTGCATCGCATAGATGACGTTGTCCATCTTGGACTCTGGCGGGACATCCCACACGATGTTGATAGGATCGCCAAATTGATTCGTGGCGATGTCCGGCGCTGCTGCGCTGGCAAAAAGCATTCCCGGCACTTCCTCGCGCAACCCGCTCGGGAACAGCGCCTCGCCTCCGGTGCGCGGCCTGGATGGCTGGCGTTCGCCTGTTTGCTTGGCGTCCTGCTTGTCCTCAGTGACCGGCGGACGCGGCTTCAGGGTAATCCGCACCGTCTCGTTGATGGCGTTGCGCTCGCCCGGGGCGATCAACCAGTCGATCCCGTCCATCTCCGGCCTGGCGAATGCGGCGGGGTTGAGTTGCGCGGCGCGGTCCACGAGTGCTTGCGCTTCGGGGAACTTTTGCAACGTGGATTCGTAGATCGAAACCGTGCCTTTCCCGGACACTGGATTCTTGGCAAGCCACTTGCCAAAGTCCTGCATCCGACGGCCGCGAAGGCTCATCTTGACCATCATCGCCTCCGCTTCGCTGAGTGAGGTCGGGATCAACTCCGTGAGGTCCGCAATCGTCCGCGCGGCGTCGGCCTTGATGAAGAACGAGGCCGCCATGGCTCCGGCGGTGGTCTTGAGGAAATTGCGGCGGGTGGTGCCCTCCGGGACTGCGCCGGACGCCTTGAGGATGTCGGAGGATTCGCCTGCGCTCATCTGCGGGCCGGAAGCGCCAAACATCACGATCGCGTCCTCGGGGGCAATGTTCTCGGAACTGTAGGGCGCAACCGCTTTGCGCTGCTCCGGTGTCAGATCCATCCGGTCTTGCACGTCGCGTGCTTCGATTTCACCTGCCACCCGAAGATACAAATCAAACCGCTCGTCTTCGGTCATTCTTGTCGTGACCTGACGCAGATCCCGTAACGCCTGAGTCAATGCGGCTGTCTGGCCAAGGTTTGCCTCGTATTGCGCTTCTAGATCCGCCATCGCCTGCACATATTCTGGCGACTTGCGGACAGACTGCCAATCAGGCGACTGCATCGATTGCTCATTCAGGGCGCGAATCTTGCTGTTGATTTCAATCGCCTTCTGGTTCAGTTCGTTTCGCTTATTTCGGCCCAATTTTTCCAATCGGGCAAATTCTTGCTCGGGATATTGCGACGATCCTCCTCGCGCAAATCCCTCCCGCTCTTGAATCCAATGTTGAACCTCATGTATCAACGTGCGTATTGCACTCTGGTTCAACATTTTCGCCGCGCCAACCGACTCTGTGGAGGACAATGCGGCGTATCGGCCAATGGTGATCTCGTTGGCCGTCGGGTTGAACGAGCCGCCATCAGTTCCTTTGAATGCCACGGTAATGCTTTCCGCATCAGGATAGGCGCGGAACAGCTCTGGATGATCCAGCAAGGCTCCAAGCCGGACCTTGGCGTTGCGTCCCGCCGCCTCTGACACGTAGGTTTGTCCGTCAACAACCCTCCATTTGGCCGCGTCGTCCGGGATCTCGAACCGCAACTTGCCGTCATACTTTCCTGGGAACCAACCTGTCACCGCGCGGATCTCCTCGCTCGACTTGCCCGCCGCCGCCATCGCCCTCGCGGACTCCAACGAGTCACGCATGAAAGCAGGGGTGTTTGCCGACGCTCCCGCGTAGCTGTATCGGATGTCGTCGCTCGCAGGGTTGAAGCGCTCGTCTAAGTTGACTCCTGTGAATGGATCAGCCAGTTTGATCTGTGACGGGTCAATCACGATCAGGGATTTTGTGTTGCCCGTCGCCAAACTTTCACCTGGCTCAATCTGCGTGATCGAATCGAATCCGGCGTTGCGGAGAGCGGCAACGAAATCATCGTCATCAACAAGGCTTTGCGTTGTTTCGTAAGTGTCCGCCTTTTCTTCGCCGGTCAAGATCGAACGCACGGAATCCCATACCGTGATCGGGTCGAAATCTAGGTCGATGCCGTTGCGTTGAAGGAACCGCATGAACGCTGTTTGGGTTGATTTGACGCCAAGTCGGTCAAGTCGGAGCGGGTTTTTGGCTGCGATGAAGGTTTCATAGACTTGGCCATCGTCGCCGTGGAACTGCTTGGCGAACGCTTCCGCAAATCGCTTCTCTGTGGCGAAGAATGTCGGCGTGCTGAATTCTTTAATCCCCTTTGCGCCGCCATGCCATCCCTTTTCGGTGAATCCAGCATCCCGGGCGGCTTTGCGGGTGATGCGCTGAGCTTCGCGGGTCTCGGCCTCGGTGATCGTTCCGGCGTTGAATTTTGCTTCAAGCTCCGTGTGACGTGCGGCGTCCTTTGACATCCCGCCGGGCTTGCTGCTGTATCGGGCATCTCCGTTCATCGGGCCGCCCTTAAAGTCCCGAAGTCCTGAGGCGAAGATGTCCCACGCTTGCGCCTTGGCTTCGGCTGGGGTAAGCGCCACCCCGAACAGCTTCTTGACGGCGCGGGTCACGAGGTTGACCAGTCGCTCCCATGCGGTGCGCGTGTCAGGCCCCGACTTCGCGATCATGTTTTCGAACGCAAGAACGGCCCGTTCTTCGGATGCGTATTCACCCATGGGTCCGTCGTAAAAGTCGCGGATGATCTCATCGACCCGGGCGCGTTCTGCGTCGGTCAGGAGTTCCGTGAATCGGTCGAACGCCTTGCGGGCTCCCGGTTTTCTCCACACGTAATGCCCGATCTCGTGGGCGACAGTCAACGGAGCTTGGCGAGCTTGATTCCTTGCGGCGTTGACGAGGATCTCGTTGCCTTGGATCAATCCAAACCACGTCTCGTTTGGGAGATCGACGACGCGGACGCCGGACGGGATGCTGCCGCCGAAGCGGTTTTTCAAGGCTTCACGGACAGCCTTGACGTTGCTTCGGAGGAGAGGGGCCGGGGCGGCGCTGTATCGGATGTCGTCGGACAATGGAGGTTTCGAAAACGTGCGACCGTTTGAGTATTTGTTGAGCCACTCATCACCAAGCAGGTTTTCCAAGTGCTCCAACTCCTTCAAAAGCGCACTGCGCATTTCTGGGGAAGCATTCGGGTCGTTGTTGTATTTGGCCGCCAGGATGTCGTATTGACTGCCAAAATCGTCGCCTGCAAGGGCAATGGTGTATTCGCGCGAAATAGCCTTTTGGAACTTAGGCCCCCACACAGGGCCGCTGCCTGAATCAGAATCTGATCCGCGATTTGCAAGCGGAGTAGCCGCGCTAGCCTTCAGAATCACCGGCTCCTCATCGTCTGCATTCCGGTAGACCCGGTCACCATCCGGCCCTCGAACGATCCCGATGAAATCCCCCGTGTTCCGTAGGTCAGTGGCGTCAACCGTGCCCCCAAACATCCCCGAGAGGTCGATGGTTCCTTGCCGGATCCCTTCCTGACCTCCCGAGGTCACCACAATCTGCGAGGCTTGCGTCATCTCCGGCATCGCCAACGCCCAGGCGCGGGAGCGAACGGGGATCTGCACGGGCGCCATCGCCTCGCCGTCAACGTCTCGGACCATCACCGTCGCCCCGGTGCGTCCTTCGGGGACTCGGCCCACGAACATGGGAACAACTTCTTGATCTCCGGGCTCGCCGATCATCGCCAGCGCATCGCCGTAGATACCCTGCCATGTCAGGATCGCGTCACGGTGGACGACGCCAATCATCGCGCCCATGTCGGGGATGTCCGCCAAAGCAACGGTGCGGGGCGGCTCCTCGCTGGGGGTTTCCATCTTGCGGCGGACCTCGGCGATTTTCTGCGCGATCTTGCCGCCCACCTTGCCGCGCTTGCGTTCTTTTGGTGGGGTCGGGACCGGGGTTCCGGTGACGATGCCCAGGGTGTCGCGAACCGTCGCGTCGATCCTGCGTTGGCGTTCGCGTTGGTATCGGTTCGGTTGCTCGGGGGTGGCGCCCGAAGCGCGGAGGATGTCATCGCTTTGTGGAGACCATCCAAATTCAAAAATGGAATTACCCTCCGTGAACAGCTCTCCAGCCTTTACGGTTCTTTCGATGATGTCAGCGCCATCGTCAAACCGCTCGCCGTGCATCACTGCGTATTCCCGGCTCGGGGTAACCCAGTCGCCAGGATTGATTTCGGACGCCACACCTTTTGGGGCCGCCCTGTAGACCTTCACTGGTGCATCTGGCTTTCCGCGCATCGCAACGATGATGCGATGCATCTTCCGGTCCATCGCCGGATCATAGGTGTCACCGTAGTAGCGTGGGCCGTTCGGGCCGTAGAGATCATCGGGATACGTGCGATCCATCGCATCCAATGAACCTTCTCCGTATTTTCCTGTTGGCGCCTTGTGAACTCCACGGTATTCACCATCCCCGGACGGCACGGCGCCCGAGGCTTTGAGGATGTCGCCGCCAGCGGTGCGATTCGCCAAAAACATCGCCAGTTCATTGAGTCCGCTCGCTACGCTTTGAGGGTCACTGTAATTGACAATAATCGCCTTATCGACAAGCCCGAACTCCATCTCACGGAATTGCGAGACAGGGTGATCCCGGAAGGAGATTCGCGCATCGCCGTCTTCGATGTAAATCGACCCCGTTGATGCGATGACCGGGGTGATGAAAAAACCATCGCTTCCGATGACGCCCTCACTCATCTCGCGCTTCACCATTCGGCGAACATTGAACTCATTGTCTGAGTCTTGCTTTAATCCGCGCTCCTCACGCTCTGTCTCTTCGATGGCGCGAAGTGCGTCGTCCAGTGATTCGTAGAAATTGCCATCATAGTCGTCACGGCTTGCGACCAGCCATGAATCCTTCGTCACACCGTTCCGCTTCGTCCAAAGCCGGGTGAGGCTGGCCCCGGATTCATCCGCGCCCGCAACCTTATATTCCTCTTGGATTTCCACCGCATCGCCGTTTTCATCTTTATCCGTCACCTCTTCACCGAGGGGCTCCGCCGAAATAACGACATCGCGATTTGATCCGATCCTCGGCTTCAACACATCGGCGATGAGTTCATCAAACTGACGACTGACCGGGCCAACACTCATCTGTGTCCCGCCCGATCCAAACATCACGATCGCGTCCTCGGGTGCGATGTTCTCCTGCGGCACAGCGCCCGAAGCCTTCAGGATCTCATTCGTGGTCGAGGGCGATACGCTGGCAATTGCCTTGCGTGTGGCCGCGTCCGTCACGTCGATGCCCTCCGCACGCACCAGCAACGCGATGCGCTTGGCGTGGTCTCCAATCAACTGCCTGGCGTCCTCGGCGTTGTTTACGCCGTTGATGCCCTGCATTCGGTTTGTGCCGGTGAACAGGCGGATGCCGCCAATCGTCTTGCTCCCTGTCGGTGGGAGCAGCAGCCAGTAGTCCTTGGTTGAAAGGTATTCCCGGGCCATGCTCTCGCCGTTGGTGCACCACGAGTCAGGGCTGAGCGCCATCAGGGACTTGATGTGGTCCGGCGGCACATCCGTGATTTCCTCAATCGTGAGCGTTTCGAGTTCAGCTTCAATCGCCGAAGATCGTGCGTCATTCTTCGCTTCCTGCTTAGACGGGAACGTGTCGTCAATCCTGAATCGGTCATACATGTTTGGCCGATGCACCCATTGGCCTTTGTATTCCGCGACGTATTCCTCTGCATCTTCGCGAGTCTCGAAAACCTTGACGACCTCGGTCATGTCTGGATCGGCGGATGATTCCACCGCAAACCCGATGTAGTCTTCATCGTATTTGGACAACGGGTAATCGTTGATGATTTCCAAAAGGCTTGACGCCTCAACGATTTCGATGTCGCTAAAATCAAGGTATCCCTCAATTGCGTCCTTGGCAGCATTCTCGGCATCAACACGGGTCGCCGCTTTGATGGTGCTCCCATCCTCAAACGTAACCATGACAGCGGATTGAGGCGATCCTCCTCCGGCTGCACCGCCCGGCACAAACACCCACCGATGTCCCTCACCCGCCTTGATCGTGCGCAAGCCCTTCGTGGCCGACCTCGCCCTTTCTTCGTCGTAGAGAAAGAGAGGGTCGCCCGCTTCGCCGGAGCGGATCAGATCAAGGGTGGATTCGAGGATCTCCGGGGAGAGTTCGCGGGGGCGTCCGAGTCCGTAGTTGACGCGGGAGCCCATGCTGTGTTCAAGGATGTCCCAGGCAAGGTTTTGCGAATAAGCGTCGGTGATCTGCGGGATGACCCCGGTTCCGCCTTGCCCGTCGCGCATCGCCTCTTCGACCGATTCAAACAACCCGCTCTCACCGTTGGCAAAGACTACATCGACGCCGCCGTCAGGGTTTGGCTCAGACGACACGATGGGGTTACTCCACGTCTCAGAAAGTGTCTTTGCCCACGACTCCGCCGCCTCTCTCCGGGGGCGGTTGACGTTCTCCTCCACCCACGCGGACCAGCCTTTACCGCGACGATCCGCGATGAATGATTCCGTCACGGCGCGTAAGGTTTGGTCTTCCATCTTCGCCGCCACCCGGGCCAACCACTCAAAATCCGCTAGCTTTCGGGGCTGAGTCAGGCCGTTTTGACGGAGCCATTCGGACAGAGACTCTGGGATCTCAAGGACCTCGGTTGACGGTGTATCAAGCAATTCCAGCGTAGCCTTCCCTTCCGCCAGTCCATACTTGACCTGCTTCTCCGCAGCCTTGCGGATCACCGGCTCAAGCCTGCGGATGGACTCCGGATCAACCTGGAACCTGTTCGCGGAACGTCGCGCAAACTCCGCTTCGGCGAATGCGTCAAGGTCCGCCCGGGTCTTCACCTCCTGCGTGTTGATCTTCCCGCGACGCCGGTTCAGGTAGGCGAAAGCGAACGGGTCAGATTCCTGAGTGACTCCGAAGCGGCGGGCCATCGCTGCCGGGACCGCAGCGGACGCCATGAGGAGTTCGTTTTCGGGTGGCGTTACCGGGTCGGCTTGCGGCGGGGTGAAGGATTGCTCGGACGGGGTGGTCAGTTCCCCGGAACGTGCGATCCCTTGTCGAACTCCAGATCGTACGCTTCCCTTAGCGTCAGCTTTCTTTCCATCAGCTTTTCCAGATACGGAAGGCTTTCCTGAAGGGCGCGGACCACTTCCGGCGTCAAATCGAGCCCACTCAGGGTGTCGGATTCCGAGGCCGATGATTTGTTGGCGGGTGGATTCGGCATCAGTAGAATTTGCCCACATTTGTGTGACTTGTCCAACGAAAGCTTTGGAGCGTTTCAAGTCGTCGGTAAAGAGTCCACGGACTGCCTCCCAAGTGACCGACTGCATTTGGCGCGGCATAATCCCACGTTCTTCGGCGGCCTGCCGGTAAGCTTCGTGGAACATCCAGTAAATCCCGGAGTTCCCGCCGCCAGCGACACCGGCATCACCGAAACTCAACCCGACCAAGTATCCTTTGTTGCCCATAGGATACAGCGCCGACGCGTTGACTGCGTGCGTGTCGATCGTGGCATCGCCAGCAGGGCTGTTCGGGGCGATGATGTTGTTGTAGAAATTGCGGATTTTATGCTCTCCTCCGAGTGTCGCCGAGATGTTTTCCGGCGACCCGTCATAGGCAACGGAAAGTCCCTTGAGGATAAACACGTCAGCCTGCCACACCATGGTCTTGGTGCTGCCGTCGAGGTTCCGGCGCAATCCGAGGTTCTCTCCTTCTGGGGAAAGGACTTGGTGCTCCAGGCCGTGGAAGTGCTGAGAGAGGAGTCGGGTCGCTACTGCAGCGAGGCGTTTGTCCACTGGATCACCGGATGCCCACAGGTCGTTGATGGAACGACCTTCTAGTAGTTTGAACTCCTTGCGCCGCTTGGCTGCGTCTTGCGCCGAATCAAGCATGCCGCGCATCGTCTTGCTGAACTGCTTTCGCGTGATTACGACGTCACGGTGATTGGCAAAAACATCCGCCATTCTCTGCGCCATAGCGACATTCTGGAACCAATCTTTCATTGGCGACAGCACCGCCATGATCCCAGCAGCTTGCTCGTTCGTGATGCCGTTATCAGACGCAATCGACTCTGCGATCAGTCGCGCCCCATCATACCAATGCGTTGACCGCACGGTCAGGTTGTGACCCAACGTGTCGAACGCGTCGTAGAGGGCGAGGATGTTGCCCTTAAAGAAGTCAATCAGGACATCGCGCCGAGTTTCCGGGTCGGTGCTTTCCATCAGATAGGACGGCAAAGGAACGTCATCAACGAAGTGCGTGACCTTTGGCATTTGCTTCGCCAGACCTGCAGCATCCACGGAGTGAATACCGTCGTTGGTGTCGCGGGTTGTCGGCTTGACCTTGCCTTGCCATGCGGTGCCAACTCGACTGAAATCGTGCCTGCCGCTCGGGCGACTGATCGGGGTGTTTGCATTGAGAGTCGGCGCCGCCCCGGATGCGTTGAGAGTCTCGTTCT